>Ga0123342_1000043_pt1 | contig 120724 bp, 40 predicted proteins | sample Turbeawhitnodule_FD_89960 | JGI IMG/M metagenome (GOLD analysis project Ga0123342, IMG submission 89960) | Root nodule microbial communities of legume samples collected from Mexico - Turtle bean Mexico white nodule | ecosystem: Host-associated > Plants > Roots > Nodule | place: Mexico: Nepantla... | reverse complement strand
CAATTACTGGAAGCTATAAACTAGGAATACTAACAGGCCTGTAAATTGACCATTAATGCAATATAACGGTAAAATAGTTTAAGGGTAATAAAATCTGAATTAATAACCAACATCCTCCCTTAAGTCTGATTTGGAACAATTTTCCCAATTTGAGTCATGATATTGTTTTTCTCAATCGCCATCAATTCTTCATTCATAGCCTTTTGCCATTTGGGATGTTGAATGGCATCTACAAGTCTCACGGGTTCTAAATCTGCAAGAAAAGCAAAGTGAACCAAATCTCCATTGTCATCAACTTCATCATCAAGATTTACTTCGCAATCTTGAAGGTGTGTAGGTTGTTGTTGCTGCCTTCTTGATCGCTCCATCATAGTTGCAATTAGAGCTGCAACTTCAGGTTGAATTACAGCTTCAGGTTGAACTGCAAGTTCTTCAAGAGTGACTTCATCCTCCACATCATTGTTCAAAACGTAAATATATCGTTTTTTTGAATCCATTTCAGTTGTTGTATTCCATTGCCATCCCTCATCTTCGGCAAATGTAACATCATGATTGACAATCACCTTCTTTTTCATTAGATTGTACAGTTTGTATCCCCCATGCTTATATCCAATGAAAATGATCTTCACTGCCTTATCATCCAACTTCGAGATCTGTTGCATTGGGGACATGAACATAAGTAATTGACCCAAATACCCTCAAGTGTTGCACATTGGTTTGAATCCACTCCATGCCTCAATTGGAGTTGTGTTAGGAACACTCTGAGTGGGTGATCTGTTTATCAAATATACCGCACATGTTACGGCCTCAGCCCAAAAATAATTTGGGTTGCAACCCAAGTTCTTCACAGTGCCTCTTGAACTCATTAGACTTGTACTCAACCCCTCCATCACTACGCACCATCTTAATTTGTTTGTCACTCTCTCTTTCAACAAATGCTTTAAATATTTTAAAGCAGTGGAATACCTCATCCTTGCTTTTCAATAGATAAATCCAGGTTTTCCTTGAAAAATCATCAATAAAGGTTAAAAAAATACTTATTACCTCCAACTGATGATATGTTCATCGGGCCACAAACATCTGTATGAACAAGCTCCAAAGGAAATTTCGCACGCCAAGGCTCCTTAACGAATGGTCTCTTGTGATTCTTTCAAAAAATGCAAGCATCACACAATTAATCAGGGTGATGAATATAGGGTAAACCATTCACTAAATTTCGTTTGGAGAGATTTTCCAAACTCTGAAAATTTAAGTGCCCAAAGCGTAAATGCCACAACCACGGTTCATTATTCATTATTGCATTCAAGCACTTGAAATCACCCATTTGAATATCTACTAAAACATGCGGTTTTTTTATAAAAAGGTTTTAAGAATCAAATTACCTTTTTTATCAAAAATTGAGAATTTATTTTCAATTATGTGCATCACGTAACCCTTTTCGGTCAGTTGTCCCATACTCAACAGATGTACCTGTGATCACCATTATTCAGTGTGATAAGAATTCGCCATTTTCCAGTCACCGGAACAAACCTGTCATCACCGAATTTCACTTTTGTGCAAAATGAGTCATCCAAATCTGCAAACAGCTCTTTCTAATCACACATATGATTCCTGCAACCTATATCCAAATACCAAGTATGATTGTTTGGATTTTCATTTGATGTGGTTGCCATTAGTACTGCATGATCCTCTTCATCTTGTTCGTGATTACTATCTTCTTGAGCACAATTGGCAACATGATTATCACCTTTTGATCTGCCCTCATTTGCATAATGGTCGCGATTATGACAGTTATAACACTCAACATTTGATTTGTTTTAAATGCCTCATCGTCCTCCGCGTCAGGTTCTCCGCGCCAAGAGTTATTTGAACTTGGATTGTGATTGGAACCAATGTTGTTTTGCTCAGCAATTCCATGAGTTTAGCCACCACGACCTTTGCTGGAATAGCTACCACCACGTCCTCGTCCTTTGCCTCGTAAACTATTATGTTTATTATAGGAGCTACCAATTGAGGCTTGTGCTTGTAAAGCCTGTTCAATTGGTTTTTCAATATTATTGTCATTCATTCGCTGCTCATGCACTCCTAGGGAACCAGACAATAACCTTACTGTCATTTTTTAAATGTCATTGGCCTCTTCAATTGCGGCAACATGTTCAAATTTGGGAGTTAAAGATCTCAAAATCTTCTCCACCTTTGCTTGTTCCGAATATGTTTCACCATTGGTCTTCATCTGATTTGTCAAGGCAAGAACTTTATTTATATAGACATCAATAGTCTCTGTGGTTTCCATCTGCAGTAGTTCATATTGGCGTCTTAGGGTTTGAAGACGCACCCTCTTGATCTTGTCATCACCTTTATAATTGGTTGACAAAATAATCCAAGACTCAGTTGTTGCTCATTTTATCTGTTCAAACGTCTCGTTATTCATTACTTGATGGATGAGATACAAAGCCTTATTGTCCTTCTTCTTCTGATCACGATGCGCTACTCGTTGCGCCTCAGTTGCATTAGCAGCTAATGCAGACACTCCACTCTCAACATTCCATAACTCATTATAATCAAACAAAACTCTCATCTACACACCACCGATTATAATTTTTTCCATCAAGGATAGGGACTGATAATTGGATAGAGTTCATGATAACGGACGGCCTCTTGATACCAATTGTAGGAACTAATTGAAGAAAATAACAAAAGACAAAAGGTTGTAGAAACTGATTGAACTTAATTGCACAAGATTGCAAAACTGTTGAATTGATTCATTAATTTTGATTTACTTCAATAATATATATAATAAAATTACAATTACTGGAAGTTATAAAATATGAATATTAATCGCTCGCTATTGACATTGACTTTCCCACGCAACATTCACCCGATCCATCATCTTCTCCTACTCGTCACAATGCACCTAAAACTCCAACCGACCAACTTTCTTCTCCCACGCCAAGAAGTCTAACACCCATTAGCAAACCTTCTTTGAAAAGGTGAAATAAGGGGAGAACTCTTCTTGCAATCCATGAATGACTTTAACAGGACTAACAAGTGATGGAAAAATTGTTCTTATTATTCTAATTTGATGGTCTCACTTGTGTAACTTTCCAATTATGTTAGGATATTAATGAATAATTATCTGGTATTTAAAATCATATGAATTTTAATGAATTTTTGTTTTTTTTTTATTTGTTTATATTAATATCAATGTCATGAAAAAAAAAATCTCATTCAAATATCGGAAATTTTCTAGTTCCATTTGTACTTTTCTTAATCCATAATAATAGTAGAATTTATCGTCTTATTGCAGATATTTTTTCTACATCAAAGTATCCGGTTTCTTCTATGTTTTGCATTATTATCTGTAATTAATCTATAAGTTATTATTATTATTATTATTATTTTATTATTATTATTATTATTGATCATAGAATCAATGAAAATATTTTTTTTTCTAATTTCACTTTTATATGTGATGTTATTCTATTATGACTTAGAGTTTATAAACATATTTCTTAAGACCTGATCAAATTTTAGATACAGGATCTAGACTTATTTATAGTCAACGAGATAAAAATGCAGGTATTAAGAATTATACAGAATTAACAAACAAGAAGGACAAGAATTAATAGGAAAAAAAATGGAGTTATGAAATATGTTAGGGTGCTAAAAAATTCTTATTGCATATTTATGTGAAAATAATATATCTTAATAATATACAAATTTTATAAATAATGTAATGCTTGTACTTCTAGAATTATAATATAAACAGTATAGATAATGAATACATCATAAGATTGATACAAATATCATCTTAAATTATATAAGATAATTTTATTTTTTTAAAAATAAAGTAAGTAAGTGCTGACAAACTATAAGTTATTTTTTATAATTTATTCATGGAGCATAGTTTCTATAATTTGGAATAAGGGTCATTCTTTAAATATGTGTTTAATTTTAATTTTCTTGTATAAAATTTATATTTCTCTTATCTATTTATGTCTTTTTTCTACTAATATTTAATTAAATTCTTTATTTTTCTGTTTGTGTACATTAGTATGATATAATAATAATAGTAATAATAATAATAATAATTTGTTAATTATCGAAATGAGAGATTAAAAAATAACAAAATTATTTATTATTTTTAACAATGGGCTAGTACTTAATATCATTTTTTTTTATCTTTGATGATTTATTGTAATGTCTACTGAAATGTTCTTCGTTTTTAGTAATTTTGAATAATGAGTAACAATGCATTTCATCCTTTTTAAAGGTTAACACAAAAAAAAACGGTTATAAATTATTTTAAATATATGAAATCTTTCAAATTCTTTTATATTCATAAATCTTTGGGATTTTATAATTTCATATTTTATAAATTTTTTTACATTATAAATTACAAAACTTTAATTATAAAAGTATTTTAAAATGTCTTCACAGAAATTATTACATTCTTACACTATTTTAATTTCCGAACGTAAAAAATTCTTTTGAAATCTCAATTGATTTCATCCCTAAGAATTGTCTCTGCTTATATTTTTTTAAATCTATTGCTAAACAATTCGAGACTTGGTTTTTTTATGATACAGTATATGAAATTTATTGTCATAGTAATATTATAAACCTTTGTTTAATTAATTTTTTAAAATAATTAGTATAATTAATTTTTTTAGCTATTATAAAAAAAATCAGTTTTAACATAATAAACTATGAAAGAATAAGCAAATGCATACGGAAATAATAATTTCTGACGTGACACTGTAGTTGAGAGATAGCTCTACTGTGAAGTCCAAATGACTTAGAAGTAACATTTTCTTGCTTCTGGTAAAACATGGAGTGAGTGGAAACTTGACTTGCAAATTTGTTTCCAAAACTGTGTATACCGTCGTGTGTGGTTAAATTTGTATGTGAGTTTAAATGTTTATTTGTTGACAAATGAAATGGTTCCATTTAGGTCACTGGATTAGAAGATAACTAAGTGACTCTCATAAGAGTTTCGTTTCACCCCTTTCTTTTACCGATGGTTTTGGGTTGCTCATATGTTTGCATTCAAAATCAACCTATCAACTTGAAATCGCATGTCTACCATATGTAAGAAATATGTATTGAAAAATGCCAATTCTATACAGTAACAAAATAATGTCAAGTAGTTACGGGAAAAATGTTTTTGTATGTATGCTGCTTATGTCTTCATCAAGAAACCAACACAAAATGCGCTGAAAAAAGAAAATTCAAATATATATGACACAACCCATTTGACTTTGACTCAAATCTAAAATCAAAAAAAGGAATCTCAAACAACCAAATCAAACAAAATATTTTTATTCATTTCAGAATCATGGCCATCAGAATAGCCATCAGGTTTTCATTTGTGCACTCACATAAATACAGTAATCACGGAACAAAAAAATATTAAAAAAAATACCAGGAAACGTCAGGTGAAAGAAATTGTTACGATCTGTGTATTCTGTATTTGGCCCTATAATGTCAAAACTATTGTATAGAATAAGCACGTATCACTTCCACCACTGGTGCTTGACACATTGGACACTTTCTTCTACTTTGGTGCAAATCATTTGCACATTTTGAACATGTGCACATGTGGCCACATCTGCAAGACAAATACAACAGCAATATGTAAGTGAATTTACATCAGGTACAAACAAAATTACTGACTTTATCAAAGTGCACTGAATAGCACCTGTACAACAAAGAATCAATATTGCTTTCACAGCATATACAACAAAGTCCCTTCCTCACACATTCCCATTTAGATTTATCGTCTGGTGAAACACGGTCATGTATTCCTGTGACGAATCTAAGAGTATTAGTACAAAGTCATTCTCCCCCAAGCCATAACGTTACAGGTCAGGTTCAAAGGCTTATGAAAAATAAATCGAATAGGGAAAGCACTAAGTCATCTGACCTGATGAACCAGTTGAACGATTCAAGGCTGCAGAGACTTCTTGTCTTATTGAGCGTTGTAACTCAAGCTGCATATCCATACAGGCCTCCAGCATTCTTTGCATATTATTCATCCTTTGTTGTAGCCTAACCATGTCAATTCTCAAGTCATTAACAATATCCCACTCCTGAAAAAAAAAAGTCCACTCAGAAAATTATTAATATAATAACACAATTATGAAATGAGAAAAGTAGGCAATTGAATGTCAAGACTATGGAGTACATCAGCTAAAGAAAAGCAGTTATGTCCCGCAAATGAACGCACAATTCCTAAGCGCTGATTATTTATGTCACTCTGTGACCAATTGTCATGACGAGAGTGCCGATCCCATAAAGGTTGAGGCGGAGGTGTTGGTGGCAAGGGGCGGTGGTCAAGTGAGCTATTAACAATACTCTGAGGACCAACGACTGGGTCCCTAGTCTGTTGCCCTGAGTCTTGTTCTGCCAAGGGAGAAGAAGGGGTTGTTTCTTGCAGCTCCCATTCAACATTAGCGTGACCTTGCCTTTCAACATACGACTGTATCAACTGGTCAAGACTTTCACGAAAACTGCTGCGAAGGAGGTTTGAGACACTTCTCCTGCCAGAGGAAAAGACATATTTATTCTAATTTATTTGTTTCGTTTTCAAAAGAGTTTGGCTGAAACACTTCAATCATATCAACCTACCTACTTAGCAATTCCCTGAGTTCAACACTGTACACATTGTCATCTTCGGGAAAATAAAACCCATGAATTCTACCAACTGGAGCTACTTCATTATCAGAAGGTCCTCCTAACCAAATTTCCACAGCCTCTTGAAAGCCACCATCCTCTTGCCACACTTCAGGGGTTTCTTGCTCTTGCATACGAGAATTTTCTCCATCTTCGCTACCCAATATGTTTTGGGGCCATTCATTTGTTGTGTTACTGAGCTGATGATCATCCACACTTTGATGCCAGTCACTTCCGTCATTTTCAATTATAACTTCTTCCTGTTGTTCTACTTCCAGAGCAATAGATTCAATCAAATCTACATCACCAACGATATTGCTATATACACGATCATCCTGATTTGATAAATTGCTTTCATCATTAGTTATATCTCCCCACTGGGATTGCTCAGTATGTACCTCGCTTAACTCTTGCATATTGTCATCCTGTGTATCTTCAATTTGCAAGCTGTGTTGGGTAAGGTCGTTAGAAGGATCTTCAGTTGTCATCGTAGCAACAGTTTGTCCAGTGCCATCTCCTCTTTCAACCCTCATACAGGAAGATGATTCCCAATCTCTTGTTTCTATATGAGCGGCAGAGCCTTGCCAGTCTAATTTCTCATAAGGGGTTCCTTGTGAACAAATCTGATCACATGGTATCTCAATTCCATCATTTCCATTGTTATTAGGCCCAGATTGTTCTGAATGTACAGTTGGGACTGCTTGTGAACTGCTAGCTCCAGTTTGTTCAAATGCATTAACATCTATATCACTCTCGGAAGAGATATCAGATAGGTTACTGGTTGCTTGACTACAACCAATATTGTCCTTTCTAAAAAAGAATCCTTCCCTGATCAGAAGACAAGTTAACATCCTCAGTACAAAGCAGATAGATAAAAAAAAATTAACATGAAGGAAAACGGACAAGTAATTTTAAGCAATAAAGCTAAAGCAACAAAGACAGTTACACTTTCATTTGGTCCAAGGGAAGATTATTTCAACAAATAACAATTTGAATTAATTTGACATAACAATAATTTCAAAATGATCTTCATGCACCGGTTGCCTTAAACCCTAGGTCTGACTTTCCCAACAAAATACACACTACAAAATATTATAATTCACAGAAATCCTGTCATGGTTTTTTTTCTTTTGTCTAAAACGATAAACCTTTCTTTTGAGCTTAAAAAATACATAGTGTGATCTTCATAAAGTAAGATTATGGGAAAAGCTGCATGAAACAGACCACAAAAATTTAAGGGTGTATTATTAGAACATATCAATTTTAAATGAAACAAAAACAGTAGAAGTGCACGGAGCCATTTGATTTGAAAAAATATATTCTGTTTTCACCTCTAACTACAAAATTGTCAACTTGTTCTGATTTTATTTCCAGTTTTCAAAAGTTTTCATAGGAAACAGTGAAAACAAAAAGCAATAAAGTGAAAACGAAAAACGTTTTCCCAAACCAAACCACTCCTTAATTTCTTATTGAAAATAATCACCTTCATTTCAATTTTACTGTCCTATTTAGAAGTTTTACAAATATGTTAATATAGTTTAAGGCGATGCTCACAATACTCTGGTTTTACTGTCTCATTCAGTGAAACATGCTTATAATAGCAGACTATTGTTTTATGAAGTGAAGACCTTTTTAAACAAATAGAGCAGATGTGTACCAATCCGTCCCTATATTTTTTGGTTGGAAAGTGTAAAGGGGATATATCCAAGAATAAACTCATTATATATTAATTCAAAAATGTGTGTGTGTGGTGGGGTGGGGGGCATCTATATGGATCCAGAATAGAAAAGAAAGTCAAATTAGGGGGAGTTGGTAGTTTCAAATAGAAAAGTCAAGTGAGAGAAAGAAAAAAATCCAGAATATTTGATATAAAAAGTAAATTTAGTTTCTTCTCAACGTAATGGCAACATGAACTGTCTGCATACCTTAGACCTGATACAGTCTGCTTCTGTCTCAATAAGCCTAATTCACTTTCTGCAATGGAAGTGGACCTGTTATTATCAATCGATCTATCATTTCTCAAGAACCTGCCTCTAAGCAAGGCCTGAAAATATTTTAACAAACAATCAATCAATACAGCAAAGCTCGGATTCAAACCAAGTCGTAGATTTTAAATTCATTGTTCAAATAGATTCAAATTTATGGTATTTCCCACTTGTTCTTTCCTAGGTTTCCTTCAGATTCTATAAATTTTTCTATTCTTCACATAATACAATTCCCCGTCCCTTATGCCTGTGATGAAATTATTACGCTTCAAGTTCCCTACAAATTTGAGCATAAAAATAAAACCGAAAGTTACCCTAAAATTATTACACTTCAAGTTCACTTAAGAGTGCCTTCTAACACTAACTTAGTAAAGGCAAATATTTTACGAATTACATTGGGGAAAACATATCCAACATCCACACATCATACACTATGATGCCGGAATAGTAAATAAATAAGGCCTAAAGGTATCCATTTAGTAGACTAACCTGAATACGATTACGATGGGGGAAATGAGATACAGCCCGGTGGTCCAACAATTCCTGAACTTCTCTTTGCCTTTCCATCTGAGCCTTCTTAAGCATGTCAAGCAGCACCTGTCGGCCACATAATTTACGGATTCCCCTCCGTGTATGCTCAGTTTGGCCCTCGTTCTGATTAACAAATCCATCACGAACACAATCAATTTGGGTACCAGTTTCAGAAGATTGTTCGTCCCGATTTTCCCCAGAAGAAACACCTCTCTGCTGGCTACTCATCTGTACCCACTCCCTTATACTCACCCTTTCCTGCTCAGTTTCCCCGCCCCTTTCCTGCTCAGTTTCCCCGCGCCATTCTCCCCTGTTTCCTTGGGAATTATTCGATGCACGATCCCTAGAACCACTATTCATCCACTCCCTGAAAATTTGCCTCACTCTTTCCCTTTCAACTTCTCCAAAATCAGAGGAGTTTTCGTGGCTAGAATTGTTCAATTCCTCATGTTCGTCATGGAACTCATTCTGACTTTGTGACCAAGTCTCAGAATCATCCTCTATCGCATGCCCTTCTCTCTGGTTGCTATATGGCATATCTTCATGTGAGGGGTCCACAACCAACTCATCACTCCTTTGTTGAAGTAAAACCTCCCCAGGTCTTCCCTGGACTGGTCTTCCTACCTGCTCATCCTCAATCTCTCTCCACATTTGCAAGACCGAAGACGACCGGGTGCCTCCCCTCCCTCCATCTACTTGCCTCCCAGACGACTGAGAAAGGGATTCCCTCAGGAAAGTAGATTCGAGCGCAGTCACATTATGCACACCAGCAACAGCCATTTCTAATTTAGATTCATAACAAGCACACAGATCTTTTCAATCCATCTGACTCAAATGCACTAAAATTTGCAATCAGGTGGGAAATCAAAGTTACTCAGAAACAGGCCTTACATTTCCATGGATTTGAATCACTTTTGCTATTACCATTCCTCTCCCTGATATCATCGCCGTCGTCGTCGTCAGTATTAGTCTCGTCAAGAAAAATATCTCAAACGCAAAAATTTCAATTGAAAGGAATTACTGCTTACTCTACCTTAGCCTGCCAAAAACAAAATAATTATAATAGTAGTAATAAATAATAATCATAATAATAAGAATAATAATAATAATAATTAAGGAATACCAAATCAATCAATTCATTCAATTCTTATTCTCTAAAAAAAAGTAGTGATAATCACAACATGAGTCTATAATGCTAAGCTAAAATTCTCAAAGAATGAGAAAAACCATGAAAACAAAACAGAGTTGCAGATCATTCAATTTTTCAATAGTAAGCAAAGCAAAAGTGAAATAGGAATGTTATTCCACACAAAAACTGAGTGCACAACATTTGACTATTGGAAGAAAATTCATCACTGAAGCGCGAGACTGAGTATGAAACATGGAAAAGGAACGTACCAGAGAAGTTTCGCCTTCGATTTCGAAGTAAAGAAAAAGTAACCTAATCTCAAAAAAAATTGAGAGAGAGAGAGAGAGAGAATGAAAAATCAAAGACAGAGCAGAGACTGAAACACAGAGAGAGAAAGAAGAGTTGCGAATTTACAAAAGAGTGATGTATGTGGACACGTCAGCGTCTGCAAGACTTTTCTTCCTTAGATAAAGCAGCTATCATTCCGATGACACGTGGCGCATTCTCTTTTGTTCCGGGCAATTGACGAAACGTTCCAAATCTTAAATCGAACGTGAAGTTCGGTGGAAGCCAATTCCTAAACGACGCCGTCTCGATAAGTTATATTTTACAGTTATACTTACATTTTCAAATCTTTTTCTATGATTTTCCTTACAACTAGAAGAATTAATTATTTAAAGCTGTCGTTCTTTCTCCACCAAACACAAACATCTTACGACAGTAAAAATCAGCAACGTCATGCGGAATCGAAAACATGTTCCAATAACCTCTCTATTTTATTGAATTGAATTTGGACTTTATTAACATTTGCAGATAACTACAATTCAAGAAAATAAAAGTGATCATAGTTAACAGAATTAGATACTATCCCTTCTATGGTTAAAACGTCACAAAACTGAGTAACAACTTAGGACTTTAAACATAAATAATTTATCTCTAATTATTATTTTCTTACACGAAATCCTCCTTTTCATCATTCAGTCATGCTTACGTTTTATTTTTATATGTTTTCTCTCAATTATCTATCGAGATTGAATTATTACACTTACCCTATGTCAAATAAAGTTGGCACTACAAAGTGGGGTCACGTTAGCATCAATTATTTTCACTTCTAAAATAAAATATAAAGCATAAGGTTATTAAGATTTAAATTTTAAATTTTATTTAAATTTATAAAAGGTGGTTTGTATTTATTTATATATTATGAAATGTCTTAATTTATACTTGATTTAACATTTTCAACACATCACTATTATGCTAAGAAACTTAAATATGTGTGTGGAACTATATATTTATGCAGGGAGCAAGGAATGTAAGTTTATTTTACTTGTACACATTACATAAGATGTAGCCCGTGGGCTTGCGGACTAACCTGCGTAAGTTTTTTTTAAAATAAAAATTTTATTAATAAAAAAAATTTATTAAACATTCATGTTGGAGATTCCACATCGACTAGAGATTAGGGTCTTCATAGTATATAAGTGGGTGCAAACCTCATCTCATTGAGTCAGTTTTATAGAGTTGAGTTAGGCTTAAAGTTTACTTCATAATATTGTATCAGAGTCATTTCGAGTTATCCTAGCGAGTGTTTGTTGGGTTTATCAGGTCACCCGCTATCGGACCGTTAGACTTTCATAGTATATAAGTGGATGCAAACCTCACCTCATTGAGCTGGTTTTATGGAGTTTAGTTAGGCTTAAAGTCCACTTCATAATAATTCACTTTCTTAGTACATTAAAATTATTTTTTTAAAATAAAATAATATAAAGATTACAATGTAATAATGGATAAGTGAGGTATGATTTTTTTTAAAAATATAAAATATTTTTTTTTATTGATCGCTGGTGGTAAACTCGTCCCCTCTCATTCTTAGCCTGCATGGATTACAAATTATGCCGGATGAACCTAAGCAGATCAGTGTACTAAATTAGAGAACTTATCCTACATTTTTTTAATAGAATGCAAGTCGTCCTACATTATCATTCCTAATGTATAGATAGTCCAATATCTTATAAAAAATGAATTTTAACTCAGACTTAAAATTAAAACATCCATTTATAAATTTCGACTAACTTGTATCCATTGTATCCGGGACAAGATATTATATCCAGGACAAGATAGATCTCCAACCGTTAAAGAATTTTAAGAGGAAAAGCTAATTAATCAACCAATTTTCACACAGTAAAAAAATTATTATCAATCATTAGATCATTTCTGTAATAATGGGATCCTTCTTTATATATATGGCATTTGGTTCTACTAGTGGTTCTCTCTTTATGTGGGTACGATGAGCATATATAACTGTAAAAGAGGCAAATTAATCATCACATGGAGTAGTTAAAGATTAGTTAATGTTATTCCACCGTCTAAATCTCGCGTATTACACTATGTTCATGACAATAATAGAACTATTATATATGTAGAAAAATGTTTAATAAAAAGTCAATTCATTAGAAGATGATATTTAGGACTATAATATGAAGATAGTTACAAAAAAAAAAAGTTTGGCTGGCTCTCGAAGAAGAAGGCATGGTCATGATGATGTTCAGAAAAGGCTGCATCCAACACATGATGCTTTTGTGGAGACAGAACTCACCTTAACCATTGGTTCATTTAAGTTCTTAAAATCAGTGGTTAGATTCGGATATGGGTTAGTTTAGTATTAACTAGTTGAAGAAAATCTTATATAAACATAGATATGCTAAACATGTCTACCTAAAGGTGCTTCAATGTAATCATAAGCTTGCTTTGTATACACAGAATAAATCTTTATTAGAAAGAAAAGCAATTTGGAAAAGTGCTTCTCTCCCCCAAACAAAACATAAATAAGAAAAGCACGTCCCCTGTTAAATTATAAGGTCCCTTGTTTAACCCCACTCTTCTGCCTCTGGCTTGTGATTGTCTTTGTTAATTGACAATTTTCCAAACACATTGCATGCATGCTCCGAAAGACGCGGGAATAGTCATGTTCCTTTGTCTTCATGTTTCACTATCTATCGCAACTCAAATGAACCATTTTACTGCTCTATGAATATATATATATATATATATATATATATATATATATGAAGACTTATATAACGTTTCAACTGCACTTATTTCAGTTACTTGTATCTTCACTTTAAATAATGTATTTATGGTTTCTGAAAACTCCATGTGCATGGATGATCTACCATTAATTGGAGTATGAAAAATCGATAAATCATGTGCCCAACTGGAGAAAGCAATTTGAATACCAACTACAAGATTGAAAAAACTAAAAGGGACTAATATCTAATAAAATAATGAATGAACTTTAATCTTTTAGGTTTTTTTCTATGTTTGTTTAGAAAATTTGAAGAGAAAAAAAATGGATTATTTTCCCTAGTTAATTATAAGTGAGTAATACAATACTTTGACATTATTTTTAATGGAAGTATTTTAAGTATACTTCAACTTTTATATAAAAAAAAATAAAGACGTCTTCCAACCAAAATTTGTCTAAACATCTTGAAAAAGACTATGCAGCACAAAAACTACGGCGTTTATCTCATATCCTAAGAAATAAGACACCCGAGCTCATCTCCTCTAGCATTTCTTTTTTTAGCTGTTTTCATATGTACCAAAGATTTCAGACATCAATCAAAATAAGAAAACATGCCAACCATATTTTCAAAATCCTTAAATTTATATATTTAGTCTTCCTCACTTTCTCAACTTGTCTATTTCTTCATCATTAGAATTTCAAATTTAATAATTTATTATTTACACATTGAAATAATAATTATCTTCGTATAGGTTTATGAATTTTTCTCATTTGTAAATTATTCAACTTGTCAATTTTAATATAATGTGAAACTTCAACTCGAACTTGAGTATCTATTATTTCTCTCTTCCTCTATTTCTCATTATATTTCCTTCATTTTACTCTCTTTCCTTTTGTATTTTTTCTTTCTGTCAATATTGAGTATAATATACTTTTTAATTTATGGGTTATTAAATAAATTTTTACATTATTTTTAATAACTATTTATTTAAATTATCTCGTTTTAATTTTAATATTTTAGGTATGCATAATTTGTCCTTTAAAATAGTTTGAAATTTAAGTTATTTTGAATTAATTTAAAAAACCCTTAAAAATAAATAAATAAATAAAGTTATACAAATTTTAAACATATCAAATTTAGCAAATTTTAACTTTTTTTCATCCTAACATAACTTAAAATAATAATAAAAATTGATATTCAAATTTCATTTACTCAACTGGTTCATTACAAATCCAAATTCAATTATAGTTAATGAAAGAGCAAAGTATCATATTAATTTATGAAAAACTAAGCTACATTTAACTTAATTTTTAAAAACAGAAAGCAAGTTAATTCAATCTTCAGCAGTAGAAAATTAACATTGACCATTAAAAGTTGACAATAGTGGTTCCTCAAAAATAATATTTCACAGTTAATCTTTCCACACGCACAAAAATTATCAAAAAAAAAATTATACATCGAGTCTTTGGCTTAGCAACTGTAATTTTAATTTGATTTTCAGGTTTATCAATAATTAAAATGTAAATTTCATCATAAATTACCGTTAAAACACCCTATATCTTCTCCTAATCTAAACATTTCTTTATGAAATAAAATCTCTAACATCTAAGAACGTAGAGTGAGATATGAAAGTGGCGAGAAAAGATTGAAAGTCCTATAATTGGCATTAATTGGTGCTATGGGGGTACCCCAAAGATAAATTATTGAAGGAAAAGTGTGTGTGCTCTTCTGAAAATCACCAAACCAATAACATGCCAAAATTCATATATTATTTCAGTATGAAGTGGATGTGAAATGATGTAGGACACGAAGAGAACCACAGCCACAAATTACGATTCATATGCTTCCTTCCTTGATTCAAATATATAACTTGTGAGTAGTATATAAAAAAAAATGTTAAGAACAAGACGAGATTTAATCTATCAACAATAAGATGAACACAAATTGAAAGACGGATATAGTTTCAGAGAAGATGTTTTTAATCACTATAAGACATAAGAATTGAAATATCTTAACATGTCAACAGATAATACTTGCAATATATGTTATATCATATTAAATATGTGGTGTGAAATTTCTTTGATCTTTCTATGTAGAATGGTATGAGTACTTTGAAAGCTACATTATTAAAAAAAAAAAGCATAATTATAACTATGAATAACGACACTGGAAAGAAATCCATTGCAGTAAAAAGTACGGTGCCATTTTCGTGAATAATTTGAATTTTCAATGTTTTATAATGATGGTTATAGCTATAATTGTTGGTAATAATGGTCACAGTGAGAAATAACGACGGTTCTCCCATCTAATTATAAATTATTTTTTGTGAAAAATAACGAATGTTACCCACTTAACCGTTGTTATAAACGTGAATAAAAATGAAAAAATTGTCCAGTCCGCGCTCTCGCACTCACTCTTCTTCTACAACTTGCGCTCTCACTCTTCTTTTCCAACCTGCACCCTCACTTCTTCTTCTCCATCCAACGCTCCATTCGCACCACCGCCTCATTTCTTCATCTCCTCTACGACACCGTGCTCCACTTCTCTCCTCCGTGCCATTGAGCTCTCCCTCTTCCTCCGTACTCGTTGTCGGACGTTGCAGCCATCGCATCGTCTCACTCGAGCCACCGCGTCGCATCTCTCCTCCGCGTGTGCAAACCCTTCATGCCTGTAGCACCTCTGCACGCCTCCAACACCTCTCGGACCTCCTTTTCACCTCACCACTGTGTCAGACATCTCGCTGCCCACCGCGAACTTTGCTGCACCCGCAACTCCACTATAGAAGGTTAGTATTTTTTAAAAAAAATTATTTTGCATGTATGGGTTTAGGGTTTAGTAGTTTAGGGTTTGTAGGAACTTGATTTAGTAGATATTTGATGGAGGAGTCCTCGCATTGAATAGAGGAGTGATAGATTTGGAGTTGCCAAAAATTAGCATGAAAAAACTTCAAACGGTCATAACTTTTGACAAAAAAATCGGATGGAGACGCGTAAAAAATGAAAGTTGTTTGAAACGAGGTAACAAATCACATGAACAATATTCGAAAGGGATTGGGGTAGACCGAAATTCCAAAAATCCACCATTTACTATTATTTTTTATTTTTAAGTATTATTTAGGTATTTTTCAATTATATTAAGTTTTTAGTTCTCATACTTTCACTTGTCAGAAAATTTTAAAATTTTGCATGATGTTTCCTAATATCAAACCATTATGATTATATTACATTCACAAATTTATTACTCATACATTACATGTTGTTATGTGTTTTAACATGAAATCTTATTATTTCGGTGTTTATTCTGGATATAACATGTTGAGTGGGAGGGGAGGTGCAAATGCAAAAAAAAAAAAACAATTGGATGCACTTTAAGGTAACCATATATAACACTTTAGGATAAATGAATTATTAAAATGACATATAGAACTTTTTGTAGAGTGTTATATGTACTAATTTATTGTATGTAGACTTTCATATTTAAATTATAATATTACATGCATTAATGTTTTGGAAATTTGATATTTTATGTAGGATTAGAGTGTATATATAATAATAAAATATTTTTAAAAAATACATTTATGATGACGGTTCCATCTGGTGTCGTTAATGTGATTTTATAAGGACGATTCTAGAACCGTCGTTATAAATAATTGATTTACAATGACACTTAAAATAATGATGATTCCTGGACCGTCTTTTTATGTTTTTTTTTAACCATTGTTAAAGTACTATTATGCACTAGTGTTTGACTATATAATTAAAAACGTATTAACATTGGGATATCTTTCTATAAGGACCTATGTATTGTAAAAATGCAACAATTTTTTTTCATCACATATAGTTATTACATTTTTTTTGTTATATGTTGTAGAAATACTTGTTATTTTGAAAATTTTGTTATTCGAGAGAAACATGGGTTTCTAATGCTTTTATATACATATACAGGTTAGAACATCTCATAAATGTTTCATCTCACAATTCTTTGTGAATATTGTGAATAAAAACTATTAAGAAGAAAGTGTAACGGATTTCTTCTTATTATAAAAAATAAAGGTTTTATATTATAAGAATAAATGATTAAATAAATAAGATTTCAAAGAATATATACATGAGATGCCTGTAAGAGAGAATTCATTTAGGCTCTGTTTGTTTCAAGGGTTGTACGGTTCAAGAGAAAGGATGTGAGTGGATATCCATGGTTTGAATCGAGGAATGTGCAGGGAAGGGAGAGAGTAGATATCCATGAACAGTGATTTTTCTCATCCTTCTCATATGCAGAGATTTGAGAGGAAAGCCACCTAAGATGGTGGTGTTTTCCCTTTTTAACCTTTTTTTTCTTTGTCATTAATGTAATAATACATTTTGTTTTTATTATTTTTCCATCATAATTATCATATTATGATATTTCATACTTATATTATATATTTTTTTTTTTTCTTTATAAATAAATTTGTTGTACAATTCACTCTATATATAATATTTTATTATTATATAATGTCCTCTAAAATATCTACATGGTTATGTATCTACATACAATCTAAATCAAAATCAATGAATATAAAAAAACTTTCAAAATGTATAAATAAATATAACAATAAATTTGTATATGCTTAGATAATATTATTTTTATGATTTTTTCATGTTTTGATAATATTAAATAACTCGTATTTTTTAAAAAATAATTATTTAATAGTATCGAAATAAATTATTCAATTGTACAAAAAATAATTTATAAATACAAGGGTAAATTTGTAAACTTATATTTTACATTTTTAAAAAAAATAAAAAAACCTCACAACAATTACATCACTCACAAACTCCCATAAACTTTCCTCACACATTCACTCTAACATACTTCAATCCAAACAACCTCACTTTCTTCGCACTTTCTTCACACATCCTCACACATCCACTCCCTCAAATCTTCACACATTCACTCCCCAATCCAAACTCACACTTAAAAAGGTCATTTATTTCAATAGTTACTATTCAAATTTAGTAATAATTAAATGGTAAAAAAACCATAGTGTCATATTTTATTCGAATGTGCGCCATCTCCTATATCCATTTCTGCTACCTGTTTAATGTATTTCCCACACTTTATTCAAGTCATTTTTATCTGATCTATTTTCTCTTACCAAAGCCTGAATATCTGAAAGATAATGAAATAATTAAATAAAGTTGCCTTCAAAAGTTAAATATAGACTAAATAAAGTGTATATATATATATATAATTGTACCTTTCTTTTCAATATACACTAAATTCCGTTCATTTCAAAGCATGGGCACATGGATTTGGTCCGTTACACATCTGCATATAGTAAGCCCCACGAAACACTTTGCAGCTTGATCGTGAAGGGTATGTATACATCATGTATCACTAGTTTTTTTGGGGTAAATTTTTTGCAAAATTAATCTAAAAAATATTTGGATATTTATGAAAAATGTTGAAAATTTCAAGTTCAATAAAAAAAAATGATATTTCATAATACATAAGCAAATCTCAGTCGATTTTATAAGATTAGATTACACTGAAATTCACTTTTTAATATGATATTAAAGTTAATTTGAGTTTATTTCAACAATAATTTGTTGGACTTATTAGATCATCCACTATCGGATCACCATAAATATATAGTTTCACACATAAATTAACCGTATCGACGTAAGGAGTGTGTGTTAAAAATCTCATATCAACTATAGATAAAAACATTTCATAATATATAAATGAATCTAAAATTTAAATTAAATTTAAAATCCACTTCTTATATTAAAAACTAAAAATTGATAGATTTGATTTGCATAAAAGTCCTTATAACATATTTAAAAACAATTTAAATATGAAACAATAATTTATAGAATGGGGTTGCACTCCTTGGACATTGGAATTTGACCTAAAAAAACAAAAAGTATATTTACTCAAATAACATGCTGGTAGAAACCCAATTAAGTTGAAACCCCATGTACTTAGTTTTGGCTCTAATGCGTCCAATTGAACCAACATAGCCGAAAACAACTCTCTCTTTTTTACACTTTTTCAGATTGCACTAGAATTAATCAATCAATAGTTGTGATGAGAAACAAAATGTGTGATTTGTGATTGGGATTGAGAAAAGGGTTTAGAAGATAAAGCGTGGTGTTAGGAGATGTCCTACTCCAAGTGTCATTTTCCTTTGGGTAATTAGTATTGGTTTGCTTGTGATGCCTATTTCCTCTCATCATTGCATTTTTCATTCTTGATGGGGGCCTCTCATCATTACTCCAAAGCTTATTCAATTCAAAGGATTGGTTGTCACTGGTGAACCCCCACCACCAACTACTCTTTACCAGCAACCTACACAAGTCACCCTTGTACTAGGGTTTTTAATGCTCCTACTTTCTAAGACATATCACAACCTATAACTATATTTGGATTATTCACTTTCTTTTGGTTAATGGAATGTACACACATCTTGGATTGGATCACTATTTCTCAAACACACACATCTTGGATTTAGGCAATTTCTTCTTGCAACATATCAATTTTGACCTACATCCTATATTTTTTCAAAATTCCAAAATTACTCTTATTTTGGATTTGAAAATCCAGAATAGTAAATAAAATTCAAAAATAAAAAAAATATATTCCGGACAAAAAAAATTGGAACACAAATTAAAAATGCATTTTGGATAAAAATTTCTGGAATTCAAAATTGTGTTCCAGAAATCGAAATCTGAAATATTTCTAAATAAAAGGTTCTTGAAGTAATTTTTATTTACACCCTCCTTTTGTGTATGGTTATTTTCGTCATTTAGGAAGGACATTTTTATCATTTTCAATGGTAGATTGGGTGCATGTTGGAATTGATATGGTGCAGGGAGAAATTGCCCAAATGGAATCACTTCATGTTGGTGTACTTCTTCTTGGTGTCCAAAATGTAAAGGGCAATTTCTTGTTGCACCTCCATCCTTTCTTCTTGTATTTTATAGAAGATGTGAAATAATGAAATTTTTTTCTTTTCTCTAAAATTTCAAAATCTATAATTTGGAAAACAAAATTCATAATACAATTTTGTTTTGCAAATTCTAGAGTTCAAAATGTACTTTTTAGGTTCAAAAATACATTTTGAACTCTATAATTCAAAAATACATTTCAAATTCTATAATTCGGAATATAGTTTTGTTTTTCAAATTATAGAATTCGAAAGGTATTTAATAGGTTTGAAAATACATATTGAACTCTAGAATTAGAAAATACATTTCAAACTCTAAAATTTACAATACAATTTTGTTTTCTAAATTTAGAGGTCGAAATTTATTTCTTGTGTTCGAAAATACATTTCAAACTCTATAATTTAGAATAGAAAATTATTTTCCAATCTTAGAATTTAAAATGTATTTTTGGGTTCAAAAGTATCTTTCCAACTCTAGAATTTGGAATACAATTTTGTATTATGAATTATACAAAATTATACAAAAGTTTTTGGAATTCAAAGAGTTTGAAAGGTATACGAATTATACCACTCGTAAATGAAAAAAAAAAACTTTATACCTTTTGTCGAAAGGTAATTTTGGAATTAAAAGATTTATGGAGGTGTGGGAAGAAGAAGTGGAGGAAGAAATTTCCAAAGTAAATAGGCTCGTTACAAATTAGGTCCATCATGGGTGTCCCTTTTCTATGCTTATAAATTGAACTCCTCATTTTTTTTTTTGCCACACCATTCTTAAACCTCCAATGCCCACCAATATACTTTATTTCTGAAAATTCACCTTTGACACAAAACAAACGCTTAAGTGATGTAATTTAAACATTCAATTCAAACCTAGTTTTGTCAATCATCAGGAACTCCATTTCACATCATCATAAAATCTAAAAAGTCCCAAATCATTGAATCATAAACATTTTTTTTCAAAAAAAGTTTAATAGAAGCTCTAGACTGTATAAAAATATTATTTTTATTTGAAAACAAATTGCATTATTTGTAATATATTATTGATTTTGTTGATGGTGCTTATAATATTTACTAAAGAAAAGAAAATTTCAAGTAGAACAACACTCCAATCTTATATAGATTCAATGATATTGCAAATGAATTGAATGGCCTAATCATAACTATTAAGTGTAATTTTAAAACTACTTTAGTGGAAATTTTGATAAATAATTTCTCAACTAAAAAAAAGTTGAAAAACAATATAGGAATGTTTTATTTTACAATAGATACTGGAATCTTGAAACAAATATTCATGACAATGTGAAATCATTTTTAATGATAATATAAAATAATATCTATTTAAATATATAATAAATTAAGTATGCCTTAATTAATTTTTAAAAAAAATCTTCGTAAATAACATTTTAAGTCACATGAGACATTTGTCATTTCTTATCTATTAACAGTATCCTAAAAATAACACGTGAATTAACTAGTAAAATATAACATATAATTGTCAATGTGAACAAATAAATAAAACATCGTTGGATTTGTTATAGTTTTTTTTTAATCGAAATTCTTTTTTTTTAAAGAATTTAATTTGAAATTTTTTAAATAACTCATTATAGCATAAAAGAATGAAAAAAAAGTACAAGTATACATAAAGGTTAAATATCATCTTATAGTTTCAATATTACTAACTATGTGTATTATAGTATAGAACATTAAAGCTTCCAAAAAAAAAATAAAAGTCTTAATAATAAAAGGATATCTATTTATATTTTTTATCAGCAGATATATTTATACAAAATTATAAATGAAGTATTTAGGTAATCTCTATACATAGTAAGCTAGATAGAAATTTTTAAGTGATCTCTGTACATAATAAGATAGATAAAAGTTTATAAAAAGTGAGCAAATATATATTCTAAATTTATTTTATTTTTAATTGATTGAGATCTTCAATAAACTCTTTTACGCTATCATATTAGGAAGTAAGTTTTAAAAAAAGGTAGTAAGTTTAATCGTAACTCAAACTCACAAAATCTAGTTATAAGATGATAATTGTCTCAACTTATCTACTTTAAATTGATTTTTTTTCTAGCCTATGTGAGATATCCAACACATATATCTCACATGAGGCATGCACACATCGAACACGGAAGGAACTAAATATTTGTGAAAAGTCGATAGGTGACACAATAAATTTAACAAACTTTATTGAAATATTAAAAAGTTAATTTAAATATAACTCATATTCCCAACTAACTTATAAAATTAAATTTATTTTCATTATATATTATAAATTAGCCTATGAAGTGAATTTGAGATGTTTAATTCTTTAATCTCACCAAAATATTTAAATTTGTGATACATTATATGAAACTTTAAACAACTTTTTAGACAAAATACATTCAAAGTATTGAACATTAGTTATGAGATTGTCCACTTTATATTGCTTTGTTTTTTTTGTTTGGATCCAAAATCAACGTTATATCCTTTATCCTAAAAAACCTATCCATCTTCTTACTCATCATATCCTCTCCATACTCTATATAGGATATTTATCTATTATAACTATTAGATTCTATATTATAATTATTTTTAATGTACATAATTATTATCAAATTTATTTTTATTAATATAATATAATATAATTTTATTTTTTTTAGGTTTTATAATTGTTTTATAAACTCAATTAACTACTTATAATAAAAGAATCACTTAGATGTCTGACGTCTCATGTTGGTCATAAAACTTTTCGAAGATGATCCATCCAATTAATGATAGCTGCAAGACACAAACGAAATTAAACGACATCAACATAACGAATGTAACTTTAAGTATAAGAAATCTACATACTATTAAAATTCGTCCACTTCTTGGACGACCTGTATAATGCTATCAACACCCGGGTAGGTAACTTAAATGGAAGTTGATAAAAAACAACCAGAATCGACTAGTCTAGCGGTGACATAGATGACCTCGATCAGGTACCAAGCTGGGTCGGATTTTGGGTCCAATGAAAAGAAAATTTTGTTCGCTCTTCTGTATCATAAAAGTAATCTCAGTCGTCTGGATTTACGAATATTTTGAAGTATTTTTCTTTGAAGTTTTTGTATGAGGTTGTGAAAGCTACCAAAACGAACATTCCCCGATCGGCTTGTTAAGGATAATCAACTCACATGAGTGCTCAGACGAGTACTATAATAAAACAAAAATGACTGCAATGTGGGAATAAGCCTAAAAGAACTCAGAACACCTGAAGGGCCGCCCACGAGTTAGGGTGCAGTTGGGTCAGAGCGACATTGAGGATCCGAAGGACCCCTATAGTAAAATCATCGAAAGGTAGGATAATATGCAGGTATGAAAAAAAGGTATTATAAACAAAAAGAAATATTGGGGTGCATTTTCCGGACCATGACAAAATTGATCGGTGTGACCACAAATATCAGCCATCACCGCATCCGAAGGACAGTCGCGTTTTATAAAAGCAATCTTAGATAAAACTTTATCTAAACCATTGGAATCCCTAAAACTAGTAGGGATATTTAAAACACGGGAGTCAACCCACTCATATCTCGGACCTTCAGACGTCCGATCGACTTAATGGTCTGAACCACTCACTTCCCCCCACTATCAGATGCAGTGCGAGTGACCTCAGAAGACTCGACATTATAACATTATTAGAGTTATCGAAAGAGGAAGAAGACATCATTAACCTGAATAGCATAAGAAGAACGAAAGAAAATGGGAAGACTCGACACTCGAAACTCTCAGTATACTTTTTCAAATTAGGGAAAGCGTAAACTCTACTTCCTTCAAATGTCACCCTATTTATAGAAAACTAAACATGAGAGAGATTATTGTGTCTTCGTTCGGAGCCATTAGATCTACCCTCATCCAATGGTTAACATTACTCAGAATATGAAATGACACCACATCTCATCAGTTCAGAATATTTGATCAAACAGTGCCCATTCAAGCGACGATTTTTTTCTTAAAAAGCAAACGTCACATCCCTTCCAAACATTTAATGCACCTCGTCAACGCATCTCACCTCAAGAACTGTAATGGTTGTATTCGACTCTTCAGAAATTAATTTCCTCGAGCCTAGGGGACAAGTGTATCGGTCGGTACCAAACGGACCAGACTCGGTCCCTATGACCGACCGCCTAAGTTAAAGGACATAAACGTGATAAGTAACAACAATTATGATGGCGTTGAATGAGTTAACCCACACTCTAAAATATATGGAAAATATCTTTAACGTAACAGATAAAACTGACTAAACTAAAAGATACACCCCATATATTAAGGAATTGCTATGCATATCAGTTAAGCAACTGATATTTGGCCCATAAGGGTCAAGGCCCATCAAACAAGTACTATAAATAGAGCCTTTTGAGAAGAAGTAAGGTACGTTTTTGATATTCCACTAAAATACACCTAAATCAGAGCACTGACTTGAGAGTCAGAGTGCAATCGCAGGTACCTACGACCGGTCGAGCATCAGTATTGGAGGAAGGAGTCTTAAAGAAGCAGGAAGATCACTAACATGTCAGCAATCCTACATCCAGTTACAGGTACTATCTGGGGCCCTAGCCTATACAAGTACAATAAAAAAAAAATTGTTTATTTTATTAAAAAAAACACTTATTTCAAAAAAGTGTAAACAAACTTACCCAATCTAAAAAAATAAATAATAATACTTCACTAGTAAAATCACATGTGTTACTCATTATGTTTATTTAATATTTAACTTTTTAAATGTATTGTGTCATACAAGTAATGAAGAAGGCTAGAGAATTTATCCAAACTAAGTTCCACAACTTTTCGATGTGGTATGCTATATATTCTTAACACAATTCCAATTATCAAAGATCAGTTTATTCCCCACCTGAGAAATTCCAATTTTCTCTTTTCTTTGATGAGTGGCTTGGCTGGATATTAGCATTGACAATAGTTGATTTATGAAAATAAAAGGTAATCCAATTTTAGAAAAATTATATACTTTGATTCTTAGTCATGTTTTTGAGTACTGGAAAAGCCATGATCCACTTCATACCCTCACTTTAAAGAGATGTTATTCAAAAGTTCTAGGAATCTTATATTATCTAATATTTTTTGTCTTGGTTTCACCATGTTATTCATAGTGCAAAATTGAAACTAGTAGCAATTATATTGTGGAGTGCTTGGAAATGAATATTCTTTTTGAAGATAATAAGTGGAGCTTATTATGTCTACAAGCCTATGTGGCTAACCAATGTAGAACTTTATTGAGAAAGTAATGCACATATCTACACACATATACAGTTTGTTATTTTAGTTTTTGTAAAATCATATAGAAGAATAATTGACAAAATCCTATATCTCACCAACACTGGACCTGATATAACTTTTGTTGTCCAACTCCTTAGCCAATTTGTTCAAGAACCTACCGTTCATCATCAACAAGTTGTGTAACATATTCTATACTACATCAAAGCTAATCTTGCGCATGGGTTATTTTTTAACAATGAATCTGAAGTTCACATTAAGGCCTTCAGTGACTCAAATTGGGTACCACCGACTATTGCATTTTCTTAGGCTACTCTTTTATTTTTCTGGAAAACAAAGAAACAACACACTGTTTCTCGATCTTCTTCTGAAGCAGAATACAAAGTGTTCCTGTTGGTTGACTCGATTACCTTCGTATGTCTACGACGATCACTCGCCTTAATCTCTTTGCCTTCGTTCGTGCTTTCCTGCGATCAAACACCTGAAATTGCAAAGACAAAGAGGCGCCCTAGAGGCCGTTTGCACTCCGACGCTCAAGTCAGTACTGGGGCTAGGAAGCACCAAAACACTTAGCCGTAAATCTCTATGAAATATGTGTGTGTATTTGCGTAAATATTTTGTACCTTATTAGGTTTGATACTACCCTTTATATACTCTAGGGTTTTCGCTATTTTCGCTACCCGCATTTAGGGTTTTTGAGGGCATGCCTTAGCGCCACTATCACCCACTCTTAGGGCAATCTAACACGTAAGGCTCCCTTACTAGAGTGCAACCTCTGACGGGATGAACGCCTGGGTACCAACTTGTGCACCTAATCTCTGGGGCCATCCGTCCTGGGAGTGCCCTAGTTGTTCACGTGCCATGCATGCAGCTTATCCCTGGAACGTAACCCTCACGGGCCTTAGCTCTTCCAGTGGCTTTTTACTTGTGCTATGCCTGAACGCGTCATTCACACCACACGCATGGACCCCTTGTGATCTAGGCTTCTCCCTACTGATAATTGGTGTGTTGTCTGTGACCCACCTCTCGTGGCCCAGCTCTACTATTTGAGTCACCGATGTCTGATGTCACATCGCCCTTACTCTATTGTTGAGGACACATCAGCACATTCTGGTGATCGACGTCTAACCACTCTTCGACACCCTGACTCGTGTCGCTTGTGGGACACTGGCCCATGCCGCTTGTGGGGCCCAGCTTACATGGCCCACCATTACTAGCAGTCAACGATGTCCGAGGACTGGTCGGTACACAGAGCACTTGCGGCTACTGCTTGTGAACTACAATGGATCAGCTAAATACTTTGTGACCTTCCTATACAAACACCTGATCCTGCTACTCTTTATTGTGATAATCAATCAGCTCGCCACATAGCTCATATTCCTAGCTTTCATGAAAGAACAAAACACGTTGACATTGTGACTACAATGTGATTCATGAGAAAATATAGGACAAACTCCTACATCTCCTACCTATTCAATCTTCTTATCAACTAGCGAACATGTTTACGAAAACCCTACAACGGGTTCCCTTCCACAATTTTGTGAGAAGCTTGGTACGATGAATATACATCATCCAGCTTGAGGGGAGGATATTGAGAAAGTAATGCACATATTCGTACATATTCACGCATATACAATTTGTTATTTTAGTTTTTGTAAAACCCTAAAAAAAGGGGAACGTCTCTTTATTGTAAGTGTGATATACAATAACAAAAATAAAAACAGAGTTTCTTTTTACCTTGTTGCTTGCTATTCCTTCTTCTTCTTCTCCAATCGTTGCTACTTACATTCCAGGAAGCCATCAGGTTTCCTCCCTTCTTCTTCTTCTTTTTGAAACACACAAAAGGCTCAAATCTTTGTTTAAGTGTTTTCTTATGCACATATGTTTTTACCCTTTTGCCACTCTATCACTTTACTACTTTACTTTTTTCTATCTTTTTCTATAGGATATTGAGAAAGTAATGCATATATTCACACATATACAATTTGTTATTTTATTTTTTGTAAAATCCTATAAAAAGAGGAACATCTCTTTATTATAAGTGTGATATAGAATAACATAAATAAAAATATAATTTCTTAATAAAAAATATTAATAATAATAATAATAAAATAAAAAAACTCTATTTTTATTTCTGTTATTACATATCACATTTACAATAAAAATATATTCCTTTTTATAGAGTCTTACAAAAATTAAAATAACAATCGATATATATGTGAATATATACAAATATGTGCATTATTTTTTAATAAACTTCAAGCTTTAGAATCCAGTAATTAATTCTCTTATTATTAACATTTTGCTTTAAGAATCTAAAACTATATCTTATAATTACACTTAAAATTTTTAACCACTATATCAACAAAATTGGTTTCTACAAGAGATTATCTTACCACTTTCTAAATCTACCTTTGAAATCTTTTGTTAAATTAAATGTGGATGGAAGTTTATTGCCTTAAGTAAGTATCTCATGTGTGGGGTGATATTATGGTGGAATTACTTGCAACATGGTTTTTTTTTTAATTAATGGGCAATGGGATTTTTATTTTATCAATGGGTTCTGTCATAGTCGAGACCATCCTCCCAATGGTGTTTATATTAATTTATATATTTTTAGATTTTTATATTAATTTCAAACAATAATATACAAATGTATATTATAGACTGAAGAATTACATGTATTAAGTAAAATCAATGAAGCATTGCATCAACATATTTTCTTTGTATATTGTGTTAGTGTTGGAATTATGTGTATAATTAGATAACAAAGGGATACATTTTGTATTATTCCAATAGAAAATACATTTTTTTTTTGTGAAAATAGTAATATCATAAAATTGCAGCAATGAAAGAAAAACACTATCAGACATAAGAGTTTGAACAAGAGAGTCATTTTAGAGTTGAAAGATAAAAAGACAAATTAGAAAAACAATAATAAAAGAAGATAAAACTTAACAGAAAGAATTACTAAAAAAATTGTCGTATAAATTTGAAGAAAATGTTAAAAGCTGTTGTCACACTAACTAAACAACCAACAAATAAACAAATTTGAATTCTTGATGTTATATGTTTTATAATTTAAATGATTTACTCTTTTTTTTTTTATTAGTTATGAGTGTCAATGTTATTAGAAAATTTAACTCAATCTAGATAAGTTTTAATTACTATGATATTATTTTAATAAATTAACTTTAAATCTAATTCAACATATCATAATTGATGTAAGATCTTTAAGACGAACGCACATGATCGACCGACCGTATGCGCAATAAATGTAAGGGTATTTATGTGACAAGCTAAGGTGGTTAAGATACACCTTCGAAGAATAAGGAATATGCGTTTAAAGAAGATATGTTTCTCGGGTATTCCGGAGCACGACTGGCAAGACATATCCATAACCATCCTGAGCCCAAGGGATAGAAAGCCCATTAGGCAATCCTATAAATACTGTGCTCAAGCCAGAGAAAGGTACGTTTTGATTCACTTACTAAACCTCACTTAGAATCTCATACTTACCCGACAGTGCCTGGGCCCCATCTCTCCACTCAGGTACAAAAGATAATATTAAAAATGAATTTTATAAATAATATGAGTTTGTAATTATAGTCTAAATCCTAATTATTACACCATAAATCCTAAATTAATCTTAAACCATAAATCCTATGTTAGTTTATGATTTATATGCTATGTTAGTGTATGATTTATATGATTCAATCGATTGAAAATTAACGTAAATTTATAAGACAACTTATAAGAAAAATGAAGTTCGAAAGAGAAAAAAAAAATATATAAAAAAAATGCAATGTATTACACGAGGTTGTGAAATATCGTATAAATCTCCTTCACGTTGATTCAAGTTGAAAATATAACTTTATCATAACTCCAAGAAATTTGAGAAAAGTTATCCATAAAAAATCATGAGTGAAAAAGGCAAGATAATTTTAATTTAAAAAAAAAATAATTTAAACACATTAAAAGAATAAAATCTTACATCTAATAAATAAAAGTGACTATGAAACTACAAATTATTTTGTACGCATTAAAATTATTTTTCATCCAGATGAATAAAATAGAAGGATATTAATAATTTTAATTAAAAAAATGGAAGAAAACGAGAAATATTAAATGAAATTTTATTTTTGAACATTTAATTTGCAGATAAAAGAAATGAAGATAAACAGATTTTTAACCAAATCCTTCCACATGTATATGTATAGATTTGGAAGTAAACATATTTTTTATGCCTCTGCCTTCTCTTTTTTATTATTGTTAAAAAATCAAATAATAAATTATTATACACACGATGATGTATTTTCTTTTAACAAACTATATAACCTAATACCAAAAATATTTAGTAGAAAGATGATGATTATGATACCATCTTTTATTAAATAATAATAATAAAATGAAATATTGGCTTCATGAATATTGTTTAATTAAAATATATTAATTTAAATATTTTTTATATTATATTACTTAAATAATATAAATATACAGTGTATCTTTCGATATCTTGATATCTCTCAATATCCTTTTACGACAATCTCTCAATATTTTCTTTAAGAAAACTAGCAAAAATACAGGTGTAATAGTGTTTGTGTATTTGCATTTTCTATTTAATTATTTATATATAATTATGTTTAATATTAAAATATTATATATTAAATAAGATTTATTAAAACTAAATCCACCAATTAAATATACAATTGAGAAAAAAATATTTTAATAATTTTAGTATCACCGTTATTACATCCAAACAAATAAAAATATATGATTGCAATCTTTCAATAAACATATTTTTCTTTTATATAAAATAGTCAGTAGGAATAAATAAATAAACACTTTTGTTTCCATCTTCCTCTTTGTGCTTTCTTCTATGGGTTTTTTTTATCCCTTTGGATTAATGAAACATGTCAATAAGCTTAATAAAACATTTATCTTTTTTTAGTTTGAAAGGCTTAAAAAAATTATCTTTGTAAATAGAAAAGAAGTGGTTAATGGTTAGTGTTTATAAAACAATCATTTTAGTGATTTTAATAAGAAAAAAAAAACATTTGAGTCTTTAATAAAAAGAAAAAAAAAAAAGAATTTAGGAGAAAATAGTGAAGAAATAAACAATGACGCGTGAATATTTGAAAGACAGAAAACAAAACTTTGATAGTTTTATAGTGTTTTCTGAACAAAATTTGAGAAACTTACTCGTTTGAAAGTGGAGGAAACAGTTTTAATTCAACCAAGGAACCAAATTTCATGCGCTTGAAGACGACAACGGTAAATCAATACAAAAACTATATACAAAATCATATATACAAAAACGTAATACATATAAAGAAGTTGGAACAAAACCAGAAAAAGAAAATGAAGATGAATATTGTAAAAAAAAAATATATATATATATATATATATATACAATAAAAAAAAATTGAAATATCATAAATTATTTTTTAAGAAACTTAAATTTAATCAAGTCATAAATTTAATTATTTTGTAATAATGGATTAACATATATAAAAATAGTAACTTTATGGGAAAGATATCGATTAACAAACTAAAAACTTTGAAAATATTACAAAATCACAAATATATTCATAATATTTAGTCCTTATTAGTTTTTAACATTTTCTAAAATATAAATTAATAATTTAAAATAATACATAATAATAAAAATTATTAATATAATAAAATATTTTAACATCATCATTTTATTATAATACAATACCTAATTCATATTTCTAAAGGATTTATTTGTTATAATTTTTGATTATATCAAATAAATATATGATATATGCAACTTAGAAACTAAAATAGTAATTTGTCATACATCTTTTATTATCCCAGTTACCTTTAATTTAAACATAACCACAAAACATGGTAACTTGTTTAATAATATCGCAATTTATCATCATCAATTGATATACACTTTTTTACCATATTGATAGAACAAAATTACCCTCTTTTGTTGATAATTAGTTTTGATGGATACAAGTGACTAATAATCTTCATGTGAGATTTTTTTCCCAATTACATTTTATTTATCTACAAGATTTAAATTTGAAATTATATTATTGCATAGTGTTTATAATAATATAATAAAAAGATAATTTTTTGTACACAATTTCTTACAATTTTATCTTTTAAATAATTATTTTTATTAAATTTAAATAATTATAAGAATAAAAAAAATCATCTGCACAAGAAAAGAATTACTTACAATAAAACTCAAAAAATATTATTTTATAATTAATTTTAGGAAAAATCATTTTATAATTTAAGAATATATTTTCATTTCAATAATTCTATAATTTTTCTTTTCAAAATTTAACAATTTATATTTTAATATATTAAATTTATTATTTAATAAATAAAAATAATTTATATATTTATGTATAACAGTTAGATATATACATAATCCTTGTATTAGTTAATTAAAAAATTAAAATAAAATATTATAAAATTTAGATATATTTTAATGAAATAAAAATGTAAATACATTTTTATTATTATAGCTACGGAACATGGATGATCTGTATATCTGTATTTTTTATTTTTATTATATATATATATTTATTTAAATAAAATATAGATTTATGTGTATTCATATTTTTTAATTTTTTTCATAAATTTATGTGTATTTGTATTTTATAATATTTCGTAATGTATTTGTATTTTATAGTATTTGTGTGTATCTGTATTATTTGACAATGATGAGTATCAAATATTTAAATATTTGACAATACTGTACTTATTATTTGACAACGATGAATATCAAATATTTAAATATTTGACAACACTAAATTTGTGGATCTATATGGTTAAATATTTGACATCATCTGCGTATTTATTTTTTAAGATTAGCAAATGAGAATACTCTTATTGTTAATTATATATATAAAATATTCATATACATACTAAAAATAAATGAAACAATTTTTTATTGTTCATCATCTCAAAATAAACAAAGATTTAAATATGATACAGAGTATTATCAAATAATGTAGATACAAAAATATTCTCAAATACTATAAAATAAAAATATATTGTCGTAGATACATATAAATTTATGATTTTTTCTAAATATGAATACATAGATGTTGTCACTTGTGTTTTCATTAATTTTATAATAGTTATTTTAAAAATTATATTGAAAATTTAAAATTATTAATAAATCAGTTTGATTTGAAAAAATAATTGAAATCAAATATAAAAATCAATTATTTAAGTTAGATTTATGTAAATATAGAGAATGCATGTGTTTTTATTATTATAATAATATGTAGCATAAAAAATCGCAAATAACGGCAAATGGTTAACAGACACCTCATGATTGGTAACTGTGAAGGATAGGTGCAGCAAAAGTTTTCAAAATTGGTCAAGAAAATGTATTTAAATTTATGGAACGTATAAATGAGATAGCAGAAACTGGAATATCACAAAACACAAGGCCAAATGGAAAATCAAAATCTGGAGAAATGGTATCTTCATCATCGCAGGGTTAGTTTTGGCATTGGAGAAAACATTAGGATCTCTTCTTTGCCTTTCTCTTGACCCTCAAATCCCAATTTACTCACTCTTACCCTTTTTTTCTCCAAACCCTAGCTTTCCCTTTCCAACCCAATCCTCTCATTCAAAATCCCCATTCGCATGTGCAATCCGCATACTTTCTCGGATCTTCCTTAATTTTCGGGTATTATTGTGCCTTTTTTCCTGCTATTAGGTTCAATCAATGGCCAAGGGCACCGATTCCGACGAGTTCGTCTTGCTTTCTACGGTTCGGACTGGTCTGAAGAGGGAGTTCGCGTTCGCAATGAAGGCCCAATCTGAGATCTGCGGCGCTTCTCTGGGCCGAACGCGGGCCAGCAAGAACCGGCCCCACCCTCCTGTTCAGTCCACATCTTCCCGGAAACGGCCAAGGAAGACCGTGGAGCAGAAAGCGACGGAGGACGTCTTGAGCGAGGAAGAGGCTAAGAGCGACGTTGTGGATCTTCAGAGCGACGATGAACCGAAGAATAATCACGCGGGAGAATCAGAGTCTGCGGCAATGTTGGTTTGTGAAGAGGAAACAAAGAGTGATGTGGCAGTGGAAAATATTATCAGCGAAGAGGAGCCGAAGGTGTTGGAAACTGTTATCAGCGAAGAGGAGCCGAAGGTGTTGGAAACTATAATCAGCGAAGAGGAGCCGAAGGCGTTGGAAACTATAATCAGCGAAGAGGAGCCGAAGGCGTTGGAAACTATAATCAGCGAAGAGGAGCCGAAGGCGTTGGAAACTATAATCAGCGAAGAGGAGCCGAAGGTGTTGGAAACTATAATCAGCGAAAAGGAGCCTGTTGTGGCTGAGACGTTGAAGGAAGAGGTTGTGGATGAGATGGCACAACCTCTTGGCGAAATTAACGAGGAATCGGAGAAGGGTGTTTTGGGAGGTAAGGTACCTAGTGGGGAAACCCTTGTTTTGGAGGATAATGACGACAAGGGGAAGAAGAGGAAGAGAATGAAAAAGCGGTTGGAGAGGCCTCAGACTGTGAGAAGGTTTACGCGGTCGTTATTGAAGGAAAAACCCGAGGAAACAAATGATGAGAAACATGTTGGTGCGGTTGGACTTGATGATGCTATTAAGAGGGAATCAGAAACTGAGGCTTCGGTGTTAATGACCACTCCTAGTTCGGGAAGATTTTCGAATTCTAGGTTGAGGAAGTTTCCTACCAAGTTGAAGGATCTTCTGGCTACGGGGATTCTTGACGGATTGACAGTGAGGTACATGAAGGGATCAAAGGTATATCTATCTTTGCTTCTTTTAATAGTGGCTTATGAGTGTTAGTATTTAAGAATTTGTGCTTAATGTTTTAGTTTGTTTGACTATTTTTTAGGCACGAAAAAATGGAGAAACAGGGCTTCAAGGAGTGATTCAAAACTCTGGGGTTCTGTGCTTTTGTGATAGTTGCAAGGGGGTTGAGGTGAGTTTTATGAAAATGCCTATTTTTAGTATCTGACAGATTATTGTTGTAAATTGTGTTTTTTATTTGGTTTTTGGTGGAAATAGGTTGTCTCACCCTCTGTGTTTGAGCTGCATGCTGGCAGTGCAAATAAACGTCCCCCAGAGTACATTTACATGGATAATGGGATTAGTGGATGTAACCTCCGTGATGTCATAAATGCCTGCTGCGATTTGCCATTGGAGTCAATGGAGGAAGCCGTCCAAAAACTTCTTGCTGGCTTCACTATGAACAAATCTTCCATCTGTTTGAACTGCCGAGGTTTGAAATGCACATGCTTGATATCTCCCCATTGATTATCCCAATGTGTTTGCATCTTTGCATACTTATTTCCAGGCCATGTAACAGTTGATATTGATGTCTTTCGGTGTCTATTTTAGGAGCATGCAAGGGTGTGTCAAAGCTAGTATGTGATTCTTGCATATCAAGCCCCCCTCAAACAGCCACAGTTAGTAGCAAAAAGATTTCATCACTAGTTGAACCAAGGTATCACTTAATTTTTTGTTTTATAAACATAAGGACTACTTGGTTTTAAGATGAGAAATAAGAAATTGGGATAAATATGGTACATTTTCCTTCCTTTAAATTGATGAATAATTTCTAAATTGTAAATCTTATCAACTGTTTTATCTTCCGTCTTATTCCTTATTGATGAATGGACAGGCTATTATAGTATAGGATGACTAGTTATTTTGTTTATTGACACTTTCACATGTATGTTTCTATATGTCTATGTAATGTGTGTTGTGATTGTGATATTATCAAATTTCACTAGATGTATTGCATATTATTATTTATTACATGCACATTCCATCTATCTCAGATCACCAGAGCCAGTAACGGTTAAAAAATCATTAGACTACGAGATGCATCCAAATTCATTAGAAAATACGGTGCAGCCAAACTTACTAAATAATGGTGTGCCGCCAAGCTCATTAAACAATGAGATGATGCCAAATTCGTTAAATAGTGTGGTGAAGCCTAATTCATCAAACAGTGCGATGAAGCCAAATTCGTTAAAGAATGGGATGAAGCACAGTGCATCTCGTGGTAAGAGTCAGGGAAGACTAACTAGGAAGTAAGTGTATTTGTAATCACTTATCTAAACATTTGCTTCACTTAGAAATGCTTATATTTACACACTTTAAAATATTGGGGATTTAATTAATGTCTTTTTTCTTTTGTAATTTTTGAAAGGGATCTACGCTTGCATAAATTGGTATTTGAAGGAGATGTTTTGCCAGATGGAACTGAAGTAGCCTACTATGCTCATGGACAGGTTGCTTTGATCGATATTGATTCTGTTATTTTTTTTCCTATTATTTTTGGTTTTTATCTTTCCTTATTGTACTTTTGTTTTGTGGTCAGAAACTGTTGGTTGGTTACAAAAAAGGATATGCAATTTTTTGTACCTGCTGCAACTCTGAGGTGCTTTTCCTTGTTACGTGTTATATTGGGCCACATATTTAGCTATGACAGATGTTTAACAACTGTACTTTTTTGTAAAAAAATTGATTGGGCAGGTCAGTGCTTCTCAGTTTGAAGCTCATGCTGGTTGGGCATCACGAAGAAAGCCGTGAGTTCTTGTTTAAATTTTATTATTGGATGCAGGGTGCAAATGTATTGTTTATCTAGATTTGCATTAATACGCTCATCATAGTTTTAGTTGTTTTCTTGCTCATTAAATGAGTTTAACTTGTTATTGGATGCAATTATAGGGTGTGCCTGCTCTTTCTATCTAGCTTTGCATTAAATTGCTTATAACAAGTTCAATGTTTTCCTTTTGGGTCCTATAATATATTCTAGGTCTATTACAAAGTGAAAAAAATATATGATTAAATTAAGAAACTAAGTATTTGGGAGGAAAAATATTTGTTACCATGCCATCTTTGTTAAGGAAAAGTAGAAAGAAACTTAATCACTTTCCCTTATTTTCCAATTTCTTAGGGCTGCATGAGTTTGCCATCATGAATTGATGTGAGTGATTTGTACAATTGACTATCGTCATTTCCTTGTTTAAAATTGTGTTATTGTGTTGCAGTTACCTGCACATCTACACATCTAATGGAATCTCACTCCATGAGTTGTCCATCTCTTTATCTAAAGATCGGAGGTTTTCCAACAATGATAATGATGATCTCTGCATCATATGTGAAGATGGAGGGGATCTTTTGTGTTGTGATGGATGCCCTAGAGCTTTTCACATAGGTGAAACATTATTTTCCTTTCATTTTGTTAATCTATTCTGTATTGACATTTGTTACTTTTCCCTCTCTTCGAATAGTGGTTTATAGCTTCCAAGAGTTACATTCTAAACTGAACAAGCAACTAAATACTAAACCAGAACTAGCTGATATATGGAATTGAAACAAAGTCAGTAATGATATCTTGTCAGCCAAAACTATTAAATGAACCACCGGAAAGCCTTCAAAGAATGTACACCTGTATAGAATTTCTTGTGGTTGTATGCATATGAGGCTCGAAAGGCCATAATGGTTAGAGATCATACCATTATTAATTGTGTTTAGGATGTTGTTGCTCCCAATAATCTTAAATTTCTGTAATAACACTTTTAAAGTGATTGTAAGCTTTTAAATAAATTCTTCAATAGAAATTTATTTTATAATCAAAATAATAGGAATATTTGTTATTTATTATTAAATTTTTTTTGTCAACGTAATTTAAAAATTCTAACATGTAAGTTATATAGATCCTCTTTCTGGTTAGTTTTTTTTACGGTGATCCTTCATTATATGTCATCTGTAAGACCCTCTTTAAGCACTTGCTAGTGCTTTTAGCAGGTCATTTCCTGGCCGAGGAATTGGACAATCTTACCTCTCTCCTAAAACATTCCAATTTTATTTTATCAAAATATGAGAAAGTCATTTTCAAAATAAAATTTTATGTAAGATTTTCTTTTATTGATATTCTTGCACCTTTGGGAATTATGATGATTGTGTTTTTTTTTTTCCTTTCATGAAATTTGTTGGCAGTGATGGTGGAATTTAATTCGTGGTATTCTTTTGTTTATTATATGAAAGTAATTCTTTTCGTTCTGCAATTCGTTCTTGATGTTAGTTTTTATAGCCATTGTTCTGATGGGCTGTGTAAAATTTTACAATTTCAGACTGTGTCCCTTTACCATGCATTCCTACTGGTACTTGGTATTGTAAGTATTGCCAGAATATTTTCCAAAAAGATAGGCAGGGGCAACATAATGTGAATGCTCTGGCAGCTGGAAGGATTGAAGGCACTGATATTTTGGAACAGATGAACCCCAGATGTATTCGTGTTGTCAAAACTGTAGAAGTTGACCATGGTGGATGTGCCTTGTGCAGGTAACACTGCTATATATATATATATTTATTGGTAGGCTCTTTAGTGACTCAAGTTATATTATGATTAAATTATTATTGCCATGACTTCTCTTTGGGGTCGTGTTATGCCTTCACAAGCCAACTGAAAGCTTGCCAATATAACACTAGTCTCATTTATGGGTTGGTGCGGTGGATGCATGTTGGGAATTTTTTTGCCAGGCCATTTGAAATTATTCTTTTCAATTGAATACTTCGTTGAGTTTTTTTAACATTGGCTAGTTTATATACATGTCATTTAATACGCCAGCATTGACATTCTTTTACCTTCGTGATGCTTTTGATGTAATGTACAGTCGTCACAATTTCAGTAAAAGCTTTGGTCCTCGGACAGTAATTATTTGTGATCAGGTATTTGCCTTTTCTGACTTTTAGATAGCCAGGTTTTAATAAACTGTTTCTTTTTTTGATATCATGACATATTTTAAAATTCTGATTGGGTACGTTCTTGCAGTGTGAGAAAGAATATCATGTTGGATGTTTGAAGGATCATAACATGCAGAACCTTGAGGTGCTTTTGATTTTCTTTATTGATTTTCTCCTTACTGAAATTTTTTATGTCTTGTAAACATACATTTTTAACGGATATTAATCTGCAGGAATTGCCTGAGGGGAATTGGTTTTGTAGCACAGCTTGCAATCAAATTCATTCTGCTCTGGTGGATTTGGCGGCATGTGGCGAAAAGAGTATCCCAGATTCCCTTCTAAGTTTGATAAAAAAGAAACATGAAGAGAAAAGTGTAGACATTGGTGGAGGTGGCCTTGATGTTAAATGGAGGGTTATAAATTGGAAACTAGATGATTCTGTTGAAAATAGGAAAAGGCTTTCAAAGGCTGTTGCTATCTTCCATGTGAGTATATAAGATTATGATTTATTTAGTTTCCTACTCCTTCCGTTCCTATTTATAAGTGCCTCTAGACTGATTCATACTCTTTAAGAAAATGGGTTAAATTAGTTAAAAAGAATAAATTGGTCAATTATTAGTATTGTTGTCCCAAATTAAATCTAAAGTATTCTCTAGTGAGACTTTCATATCATAAAAAATTACTTGTATTCTTAAATCAGATTACTAGAGAGCATGACTATCAAAATTGCGAGTCAACTTGTAAAATTCGCACACCCTCAAACCTCATTAATTCTCATGCAGGATCGCTTTTTAGTAGGCTCATGTAAACTCGGTTTAAACTTGTGTTAAATCGTAAGTTTAGAGGTCTTTCAACGAGCTCAGTTGGACATTAGAAATAAGTCAAAACCGACACTGGATTTGTTTGTTTCTGGGTCACAATTTATAAAAACAAACCTACGGAGCAATTTCATGGTTCACTGGTTCTCTCTTAAAGTTTGTCTGTTTTGGGTGTTGATGCTGTGTTCTCCTATTGTACCAACTGATCTCTCTTGGTGTCTTTCTCAGCTCCGCTCTACTCCGTTTTGTGTTTGTAATTCTCCTTGACAATTTCCCATCTCACTACCATTTCTTTTCTCTTGGCCAGTTTCGGATATAGGGCTGGCACAAGCTACAAAGTAGAGGCTTGGGTCATTTTAGGGTTTTAGCTTTTTTACTCCTCTTGCTATTTTGGATTGTTGGGCCTCTTTTTAAGTCCAACAATTTATGTAAAGCATAATATATCATATTAACTAGAGTAATGATAAAGGGATAATACTATTAGAAAAATAGAAAAAACTATATAAAACTATATATGTTATGATAAACTAATAATAAATAATATCACTGTAAGATATAAAAAGTTATTTATAACATTATATAATATTGAACTATTATGTTATTTATAAATATTATATTTTTTTATCCGAAGTTAATTCTTGCAAGGTTACGATTGGAGTTTATAATCCGAGTTTATACGTGTTTACTTAAACACTTGAGTTTGACAACCTTGCTATAGATAGAGACTTTGTCATTAATTTCAAATGTTTTTTTTTTTGGGTAAAAACATCTCAATAAATGAAGGCTATTTTAGGAAATAAAATTAATGCATGATTCAACATCAAGGGGTCTTTTAAAATGGTACAACAAATTTTCTTGAAAGGGTCTTGTAAATAGGTATAGAAGGAGAAATTTTTATCAGTTACTTTGTCTTTAGTATATATATTGTGGTAAATTTGTCATTTGTATTTTGAAGACACGACATTTATTTTATGTTAAGTTTGATGGATGGGCAATTTTAGTTAGTGTTAGAATCCTGTTTTTTACAGGAAAGGTTTGATCCTATAGTCGATTCAACATCTGGCCGAGATTTCATTCCGACAATGTTGTTTGGGTATGTCTTGCATTTTTTTTGGTACATTCTATATATATATATATATATATATATATTTATGTTATGTATACGTGGGATGTGAATGAATTTTCTTGTTGGTTTCATTTCCTCAGAAGGAACATTCGGGGTCAAGATTTTAGTGGAATGTACTGTGCAGTGCTTACTGTCAAGTAAGTATCACGATGACATGTTTTATGTAGAGGTTGCAAATCTGGATGTAATTGTTACCTACTGAGTATATTTTTATTGTTTTGCAGTGGAGATATTGTGTGCGCCGGAGTATTTCGTGTGTTTGGGTCAGAAATTGCAGAGCTTCCATTGGTGGCAACAACTTCTGATCAACAAGGACAGGTTATTTAATTTTTTTTTACTGTAGTGACAAGGATACAGTGTACTCCAAGTGTAAGATTTTGTGAATGGCAGGAAATATTCTAACTGACAACGATATTTCTTTTTCAGGGTTATTTTCAGTGTCTATTTTCTTGTATTGAGACATTACTTGGATCTTTGAATGTGAAAAACCTTGTCCTACCAGCTGCTGATGAAGCTGAATCGATATGGACCGGTAAATTTGGGTTTACTAAGCTAGCTCTAGATGAGGTATGTATAAACTTCATCTTATGTTTAGTTTACATTCTCAATGGTTTCCACTCGTTATATTAGACTAACTTCTGCTGTGGCTACAGATAAACAAGTATAAGAAATTTTATCGGATGATGATATTTCAAGGGACCTCGGTGTTACATAAGCCTGTTCCTGCACTATGAAGTTTGTGTAAAGTTTTTGGTGGAACAATATGCAGTAGACTTTTTTCTTGGTTGCTCTGCTGGGTGCAGATCGAACGTTTAGTATGTACAGGGATCTGCCTTTTTTGGTGTACAGAAATACTGACAACCACCTCTAGCTGTTATAATTTGTTTTGGTAGCAAAGGAATGAAAGGGAGGTTAGAGTTGAAAATAGAGGAAAGCTAGGTCAAGGGAGTTTGTGAAACTAGCCAAAATTTTGGTTTATGTTATAAAATTCATTTATTATTGGCCATACTTCTTTTAACCTCCTTTTTTTTATTTTTATTAATGTAGTGTTTTTGCTTTCTCACATTTTTCTTTTAATCACAGATGTATTTTCCAGTATCATTGATAACCCTGGTTGCTTTATGACTTGGCAAGTGAGATTTATAGTGTTACTTTGGTTAATGCACTAAAATGTGAATTTTAATTGATACTTGAAAATAATATCATTCTGAAACACAGTATTAACCTTAACTCTTACAATGATAACCAATAATTACTTTAAATAGTTGAAAAGAAAAAAGAATGTTACTGACTTGAAAGTAAATTTTCTCAAACATTTTGTACATCTCGATAACAGGTTTTCCTCAAATTTTACACGAAACATACTTGAACGAATGAAAACTTAAGAATGTACAGAAAACAGTGTTAATAAGAAGAAGCATATATTTATTAGTGCTTATTATAATTTAATTTCTTAATCTCTCCAATAACTTTCCTAAATATGTTAAGAGTTAATAAATAATACATTATTTTATATCATAATCAAAATAAAATAAAGAGTATGCTAATAAAGTATTTAAATTCAAATACAATTATTTAAAACATTTAAAATAGCTTATTAAAATCTATTTAATATTAACTAATTATAAAATGAAAGTAAATAATCTCAAATATTTTATCTATAAAACGAAAGAACAAAATTATATTCACAAAAAAAAAAGAAAAACAGTTTGAAAAATAATGTTAATATTTTCTCTCAAAACTATTAAACAAAACTAAATTAGTTTTAAAATATGAAATAAATATTTTTATGTTATTATTCTTACACTAAAGAATGAAATAAAGATAATTATCTTAAAATTAAATTATTCTGTTATTTTATTTTAAACGTCGGTTTGATTGAAAGGAGAGATAGTGACTGAAGATTAAGATAATATAAGGTGTTTGACGAGAGGAAGAAGAAGTGAAATTATTTTGAGAGGTCGTGATATTTTATTATATTACTTTTTACTAATTATTATTAACTAAAAAAAATCAATTATTATTATTATTTTTTTTGTGTATTTCTATTTTATCAATTTATTTTTTATTTTTTTTGTCTATTTCCGTTTTATCAATTTATTTTCATTAAACCTATTTTTCTCCTCACTATCAATTGATAATGATAGTTTGTTACACGTGCTGAAACGGAAAGCCAATGATTTATTCATTTAAATAATTATTTTTGAATTTGGATTATGCTAAATTTTTGATAATGTATATGTACTATGTTTAATACATTAATTTAATATTTTAAAATATATTAATTTTTTAATATAGTAAAATATTATATTTTGAAAACATAATATAAAGTATTATTGTACTGTTAATGTAATTATTACATTATTTAAGAGTTGAGACCAAATATTCCAATTCACAACATATTTTAAAGATAAAACGGTGATGGTGTACAAATCTTTAAAATAAATTTATACTATTTTGTCGAAGATCAAAATAATAATATCACTGGTTTAATATTATATTTAAAAAATATAAACTAGATTTGAATAAAATTTATTTATATCTCATATTTTTATCTGAAAGAAAATCTGCAATGGAAAGGTTGAAAAACTGGCTTATGGAATTATGGAATTGAATTTTGAAATTATGCAATGGAAAGGTTGAAAAACATTTTTTCCAATAGGAGCATTTATGTTATTGCATTTTTTTTCTCCTTTTCCAAATAATTTAAAATTATCTCATTTTTTACTTTTATCTTCTCTTTTTTTCACTTTTTTTTTAAACCAATCAGAAAATGACATGCTATCACACACTACGTTTATACTCAAAATAATGGATATGATACATTTTATTTAATATTTTATAAAATATGGATAAAATGTTAAAAGTATCATACTTAAATAATTTGTTAATACACACTTATAAAGGAAGCGTATATTTGATCTTTTCTTTAATTATTATTGTTTATTGAGCTTATGAAGAGTTTTCCTTTTTATCACCCATGAAAAGTTTGTATATGAATGTTGAGTTCTATTTTTTTTTCTCATCTTCCCATGTTCTTAGTAAAAAAAACTGATATTATACTTAACATAATTCTACAATAAACTTTGTGTGTTTTTCATTTAAAAAGAAGTGACAATTATAATTTTAACTCGAAAAAAACAATAACTGCACTCATGTTTTGAGTTTAAATTGTGTTAGAAAGTTTTGCCATTTAAAACAGTTTTATTCCATTGACAATTTGAATAAATCATTTACAAGAGATCTGATAAAATATAATTTTAAACAAAACATTCTTAAAGAAGTGAAAAATTGGAAGGAAACACTTTGGTGGCGGCTATTGGGGACGCTTTGGAGGTTTGACCAGTTTTAGCACTCACTGGAGACATGGCATCTGTTCCATCGGCAAATGCAAAGAAACCTGTGAAATACTTTGTGGTATGTTTGTTGTGAGTTTATTGAGTTGTTCATTGTTTTCACTTAGGATGTTTTGTGTGGTGAATCTGAGTTTGATAATCAGGTAGATGCATTTGCTGAGGCAGCATTCAAGGGGAACCCTGCAACTGTTTGTTTGTTGGAGGAGGAGAGGAAGGAGGAGTGGCTGCAAGCAGTAGCAGCTGAATTCAATATCTCCGAGACCTGTTTCATAACTCCCATTTCTCCAATATCTGAATCCTCTATCTCCCGTTTTCGCCTCCGATGGTTTACTCCTGTTGCTGAGGTAAAAATATAATCAGAAAGGTTAATAAGATAGTTTACAACACATTAGCCCAATATCTGACATTAGTTATACTTTGTTGAAAATCATAGATCTAACTATATCTTACACAATTTGAATGAGTCTTTGAATTGTGTAGTTTATGATAAATTTTAGTTAGCAGTGTTGGGAAGAATTTGTTTGAGAGTTTATAGTTAACACTCTCAAGAACTGCATAGAAGTAGAGTAGCTTTGGAGTTGAATTAGTCCAAAGTCCAGGTCATGATATCTAATCTGTTCTTGGCGTTGTTGTTAGATTTATAAGATCAACTGTTACTGTTTTATTATATGTTCAATGGTAAAAACTTCATTTTATGAGTTTTTTTTGAAGTTGTGTTAGTTCTAATTCAAATTTTAATTATTTTTGGACCTTTTGGACTACCTGTTATCAAACAATTAGCCTATGTTCAGTTTTGCAAATTTTACTTTGAGCTGACTTTGAGATTAAGTTAAACCCGAACATTATTAGTAAGGGCTAATTATATGATTTTGGATTTCTGAGCTTCATTAGTTGTTAAAACACTGGCATTTTGTGCAGGTTAAACTTTGTGGTCATGCTACATTAGCCACTGCACACACACTATTTTCATCTGGTTTGGTGGATGGTGATATTATTGCATTTGAGACGCTATCTGGAGTATTAATTGCTAAAAAGATCCCAACGATTGATACCACCAGTGCCTCAAACTTGGAAAAAACCCCCACAGGTTTTCATATTGAATTGGATTTTCCTGTTGATTCTTTTACAGACTTCAGCCTTGATGATGAGAGTGCTTCACTAATTTCGGAGGCATTGGACGGTGCTTCCATAGTTGATGTGAAGAGGACAAAAATTGGAGATGACTTGCTCGTAATTGCTATTCCTGTTCTCTTCCATTTCGTTATTATTGTCTGATTCAAATCAGTTCAGCTTAGATGTTAACATAGAGATACTGCTGTATAGTGTTGAACATCTGTTAATCTGTTTGATTATTAGAATTAAACTATATGTATGTATCTACGCAAGTGTGTGTTTTGAGCAATTGTTCACATTGAACATTTTGAAACTTACAATTTTGTTCTAGGTTATAATCTCATCTGGGAAAGCTGTCTTAGAACTACAACCAAAATTTGATGCACTAGTTAAATGCCCTGCAAGAGGGGTAGTTGTTTCTGCGGTGGCTCCTTCAGATTCAGAATTTGACTTCTTTAGTAGATTCTTCTGCCCAAAACTTGGAATCAAGGAGGTAAGTGGCTAAGAATCTTATTTATAGAAAGATTCATGTTTTGATTTTGAACTTGATACATTTCTGGAACTGTATAATCCCTCAAAAAAGATGCTATTATTATCTTCTTTCAACAATCACTTCACCGTTTTAAATTAAATTGAAGAAGAAAGCTTTAGAACAATGCAAAAACTGATAGCAAAAGTCGTCCAATCCTTCATTTCACTTCATGTTTCCTTTCAGGATCCTGTTTGTGGGAGTGCACATTGTTCACTGACACCCTACTGGAGCAAGAAGCTGGGAAAGTGCAACTTCAAGGCTTATCAGGTGGGAACTCTCATCCCCTTCATTGGGATAAAGCATTACAGTACATACTTACATAAATGTATCATATTCATGCAGGCATCACCCAGAGGAGGAGTTCTCAATGTCCACTTTGATGAACCCACACAGAGAGTGTTTTTGCGTGGAAAAGCTGTTACAGTAATGGAAGGGCATGTTCTAGTCTAGCAATGTTCTTAGTTTTGCAGAATATGTAATTGCACCTGAACATGTGTAACAAAACTTCAATCTCATGAAATAAACATCTGATCATTGAATAAACAAGTATTCTGAAATCAAATCACCATTTCATTAGCATGTAGAATTTTTATACAAGTTCTTTACGAAATACAGAAAGCTTAAAACCCTAATAAGAGCTAGTGAACTTGGTAACAGCCTTCGTCCCATGGCTTTGCCACTATCAGAAAGGAGAGAATGCAGAAGATGATGGATGAAAGAATGCTCTTAGATTTTGAAACTGTGTTGTATATACAGAGGTTCAGTAGCTGCTATTTGATTGATTGATAGATATGGGTAGGGTACAGATTAGATTGATGATGTTAACCGTTGGATCTTTGCTTCTTTTTTTAGTGTTTTCACGGGATAGATTTGTTTTGGATTGAGTTTTGCCAGGGTAGCATGAAAAAAATTTAAAAGTTAAAAAATTAGTGAACTAAAACACAAGGTTAATTTAGATTTATTATGTTTGAACAAAAGGAAATAAATTAGGGAAAAATAGAACAAATAACTTATAGCTATAAGATGGAATAAAACCTCATCCATATTATTTATTTACACTATGGAAACACTCGCATCGCATTGTTCAACTTTCGTATCTGCAATTTTTTTTTCTACTAAATTTTTATTATTGTAAAAATTTAATATATATAGAAATAAAAAAAAGTAATATGTAAAAGAAAAATATAAATTAATTAATCAATCTATTTTTTTTATTTTTCTCTGAGTTTTTTTTTAAAGTTTTTTCTCTTTTTCCATTAGTAGTTTTGAGATGGAAAGATGTGATGATGTTCAAGTTAAGATTAAGATTCACTTGATAGTAAATGACTTTATCAAAGAATAGGGTTGTGCAAGTGGAGATAATAATTGGAAATAAATGTTATTTTATTTGATGTGTGAGTTTTGGAGAAGAAACCTAATAAAGGTGTTGTTGCCTTAAAATAAGAAATTAAGAGAAAACTGAGAAAGTTAGTTTGTATATAAAAACTGTCTATTAATATTAATTTAAAAAATATTTTTTTAAATAATTCATATGAAATGATAAAATACTTCATCGTAGTAATAAAATTATATATATTAAACAAAGATAGAATCAGAAAAATTTGTGCACACAAAAGAAGGATTATTTAAAAAATTCATTTTTATATATAGATATAAATATGTAGATATAGATGAGTAACAAAAAATTCAAAAAATTAATCTAATTATGTATATAATTAAGTGATTTGATTTGTATTAAAGATAAAATTAATTTTTTTTTGAATAAAATTGAACTAAACTATTTATTATATTTAAATATAATATTTACTGTATTTTATTTATGATATATTTATATTTATTAAAATACTATAACAAATTTATATTGCAATTTTTATGTATAAAATTATGTAATTTTTTAAAAAATAAAATTTATGAATAGAAATTATACAAAATAATTCAAAACATATTTTTCTATTTAATAGTTTTTCATTATAAAATGTTTAACACTTTTTAGAAATATTTTATAATCTTTATAAAATGTTTAACAATAACCACTACAAGAAAATAAAATCATGAAATACAAATTAATTTTAAAGATGAAAAATAATTAGTTGTTACCGTGACTAAAGTAGAGATTATTTTAAAAATTAAAAGAAATTGATTTCTAAATTTTCTATTATTGTTAAATGATTTATAAATTGGTATCTAATTAACTTTAATTACAATTTATATATATATAATAGTTTTATCCTTTTTTTTTTCTTATATATTACCATGAGTGCATTTTAATCATTTTACTTTATGTTTATTAATCTCTGAATATGATTGGCTTTGAGAAACTAAACTAAAAAAATTATTTTTAGGCAATTTATTTCTATGCTAATGATCAAATCAATAACAAATAAATAATTTTTATCAGTTTAAGTAGTAAGGGTATGGAAGTTAATATATTTTAATACTCTAAATTTAATAATAATAAAATTTGTATCCATCTTCAATCCTGTTCCTGCATAATTGCCACACCCTCTTTTTTTGTCCTTTACTCACTCACTCTCCTTGTTACTTATCACTTCATCTCCTTCCCTAGGATGGAAAAGTTCCAAGCTTTTGGGATCACTCTTGTATTCTTTGTTATACTATTTCAGGAAGGATCAGTAACATGTAGCAGTAGAAGCTCCAGGAATGAAGATGGATCAGAGGAATGGGGATATGTGCAAATTAGATCTAGTAATCTCTTCTTTCTTTACTTTCTCATGGTACATAATGAAAAACTAGCATGATTCTGTGCCTTTGAAAATTATTGGACAGTAGTTACTTATCTTTATGCTTTGCATTTTGCTATCACAGAAGCTCATTTGTTCTGGTGGCTTTACAGAAGTCCATACAGAGTGGATAATCCCTCAAAGCCCTGGCCAATCATTCTCTGGTTGCAGGGAGGACCAGTATGTGTTTTTTTAGAGTAAAAATCAATTATCCTGAGATTAGAAATTTTTTTCTCATTGTAGTTGACTAAATTGGTTTATGGAAATTATGACAGATTTCCCAATATTCATTCTTAAAGTTGGGTTATTATATGAATTAAGAATAGCCACATTTTGTTCTAATGACATTGATTTTTTCAAAATATTGAACAGGGTGGTTCAGGAGTTGGGTTTGGAAATTTTGGAGAGATTGGTCCTTTGGATGGCAATTTGAAGCCCCGGGATTTCACATGGTTGAGGAAAGCAGATCTCTTGTTTGTGGTAGCTCATTAACTCTTATTTTTTTGATTGAAGCAATTGGTTACAGTTTCTAAGTAATTTTGCATTGTAATGAGCTTTTCACTGTGCTTCTTACATCTTTCAATGACATTAAATCAATGTGTCATGCCATATACTATACAGGACAACCCTGTTGGAACCGGGTACAGTTATGTCGAAGATTCGGATCTCTATGTCAAAACAGATGAAGAGGCAGCCACAGATTTGACAACCTTGTTAGCTGAATTATTCAACAATGATGTCAACCTCCAAAAGAGTCCTCTGTTCATTGTTGCAGAGTCTTATGGTGGCAAATTTGCTGTAGCTCTTGCATTATCAGCTCTCAAAGCTATTCAACAAGGAACATTAAAGGTTATCCTTGGAGGTATATGTTCCTTCCACATTAACATCATCCAAGACAAATAACAATTCTTGTCCATCAATATGGAGAATTTTGTTTTGTGTTCCTTACACAGATCCATTAATTGCATATATGAAATATTATATGTATAGTAACTTTCTTTTTCTTATTTAGGTGTGGCATTAGGAGACTCCTGGATCTCCCCAGAAGATTTTGTGGTATTTATCTGTATTATTGTAGTCAAAGGTTAAAACTTAACTTACAACTTTCACAATTTTAATATTTTCAACCTTGCAGTTCTCATGGGGTCCTTTGCTGAAAGATCTATCAAGACTTGATGACAATGGACTGCAAAAAGCAAACAGGTGCACCTTTTTTCCACAATCTCAAATAGACAAATTGGTGAAATGTAGGAGTTTGATTTCATTTTCTATATTATCTGATAGATAAATATGATTTTACAAACAGTATAGCTGAGAGGATCAAGCAGCAACTTGAGGCAGGTCAATTTGCTGATGCAACTAATTCATGGGGCGATCTTGAGGATGAGATTAGCACTAGCAGCAATTCTGTGGTACTATAATTTCCATTAATCACATTGGTGTATTTATTTAATCACTTGAATGCTTTGAAAAACTGATATGATTATTAAAATAGTGTATACAAGTGAAAGTAACATTTCATGTCATTAGCTAACTTTTGGAGTTGTGGTAGATTTGAAACTAGTTGTAAAAGTGTTTTGTATCACAGCTCCTGAAATTCTAAATTTGTAATACTTCAGGATTTCTATAATTTTCTACAAGATTCAGACATTGGTTCAAACGGCTTAAACGAAATGGAGCTGGGATTATCGAAAGAAGTGGCAATTATGCGATACTCCAAGTATCTAATGTCAAAGATTTCAACTCTTGGTAGTGAGGAGGATGATCTTGAAAAATTACTAAATGGTGTCATAAGGAAGAAGTTAAAGATCATTCCTGAGAATGTAACGTGAGTTCTTAATTCTTTGAATTAAAAAAATCATCTCAAATTCCAATTCAAATTCGTGATCTCACAACTTTTGTGATGATGACAGATACGAAGTGCAGTCCTGGGAGGTTTTCGAAAGTCTTGTAACTGATTTTATGAAGCCAAGAATCAGTGAGGTAAGAAGATAATAACATGCTTAAACCAATTTGATTATGTATTTTGTGCTCAAAGAATTTTTGATGATGATATTTATTTTAAAAGAAGTACAGACAGGTAAAAAACAGAATAAAGAAGGTAAAGAATATGAGAAAAAATATTTATTCTGTTTTTTTATTCAAATCAAAGCAGGGTGTCTGAATATATAGAAATAATACACTTTTTATAGGTCTAACTAAAAAGAGAATGTAAAAAGGCAATAAAGACTAAATCAGAAAAGACAAAATAAAGACTAGATACTTGTATAAACACAAACAACTAAGAATTAGAAAAAAACAAAATTGATATTAGCTTCCTTCTAGTAACCTTGTATCTATATCCTTTGATATTTATAAAATTAAATTAATTAAAATGGGTATTTTTTTTTAGTTTTAATATTTGATGTCTCTAGTTTAATTCCCTTAGGTTGATGAGCTGCTGGCACTTGGGGTCAACGTGACTGTGTACAATGGTCAAGTAAGTGTCCTTCCCCAACATTTTTACAAACAGTTTATATCAAAAGTTGATGGCAGCACAATATAAACATTGTTCATCCCAATTGTTTGATATATGTAATCTGGGTTTAAAGCATGGTATCTGTATATTTAAGGAAATTGACAGAGCAAATTGCTGGAAAACCTGATTTGACCATCTTTTACTTGTTTTTTTTAGAGATCCTTCGATTAGAGATGAAATATTACAATGTGCATCTCAATTATTTGAAATATTACAATGTGCATACAACATTGTTCATCCCAAATTTGTCTGTGGTGTGAGAAATGATAACATTAAATTTGGATCATGCTACTATATATAATCAAAATTAAAAAGATAATAAACATGTACATAACTATTTAGAAAGTCATGTGCAATTTAATGATCTACCTATCCTATTCTTATGTCATAATAGTAGAAGTACTAACATAGAAAAACATGCATGTAATCTCAATGGATCATTGTAATTTGTGGTTATTATAGGTTGATCTCATTTGTGCAACCAAGGGAACAGAAGCTTGGCTTAAGAAACTGAAGTAAGCAACTATGCATCATAACTTTGGATCTTTGGTGAAAGCATAGATTTATGAGAGTAATGGTGTTTTTTCTTTTTTGGGGTCCATTGTGTAGGTGGGAAGGACTTGAAAGTTTCTTGGAAAAAGACAGAACCCCCATCTATTGTGGAAGTGACAAAACCACCAAAGGGTTTTTCAAGTCACACAAAAACCTACATTTTTATTGGATCCTTGGAGCTGGTCATTTTGTAAGTGGAAATAATTCATAACCACTGCTTAACTTTTTTATGTGGAGTGAACCTCCAAGTTATAAGCTTTACTTACTATAGAATTAATAAAAACAAAGTAAATAACATTAATAGTTAATAAAATAATAACAATTGATATTTTAAGAAATTACTTATTATTTATGTATATATAATATTAATAACTGTTAATTTTGTTAATCTATGATTATGAGTACTCATCTTAGCTGTAAGAATAGTTTTCTCGAATAATTTATTTATATTGTATTTGTATTTGAAAAATTAAAATAGTTGCTTATGTGAGTGAGAGAGAATAAAGAAAAGTGGTGCCTGATTTGAGGAAAAATATATTTTTTATGGTGCATCAGCAAAATTAAGTAAGCATCTACGTATTGGTTAATAATTTCTACATTTTCTTTTTAAAGACTTTAACTACAAGTATGATATGAATGATTTTTTTATTTTATATATGTTATATATAAATGTTTTTAAATTGCGTTTTTTACGCACATTTGTTTTATCAATAAAAAAAATAAAATAAAATAAGACACTTGAGGAGTGTTCCAATTCTTATCTAGACACTTTAAAATGTTCTAACATTTATACAGAAAATGATCAAGACTAATATGTTCAACACCTTACCTACAAACATCCATTAGACTCTACAAACCACCAAACCAATTCTTAAGCAAGAAAAAGAGTGGTGGGTCACATTAAAAGAATTGAGCAACTATCCTCTCAAGATCCTTATAACCAATCTTTAGTTGAAAGATGACAAAATACAATACAAACAAAACATCTCCTAATACAATTAGAAGTACTCACAAAACAGTTACCAGACAAATTCCTGATTGAAAAACAAGTACCACACAAATCTATTCAAGAATGAAACTGCTTTCTTCAAACCTGAAAACACATTACCTGCTTAGTAACACACAAACATATAATAATATAAAAATTAGAAACTGGTTGAGGAAATAAGTAAAAAAATAAAATAGTATAAAATTATAATTATTAGTGGTAAGTGAGATGATTGAAAGTGAAGCATTTATAACTGAAGTTATACTTCTACTCAACGGTTTATAATATATTTCTTAGTAAAGGAATAGATAGAAAGATGAGTGAGAGAAATGTTAAGTTAACATCATGAAGAGTTAAAAAAAAGGAATTATAATAAGACTAACAAAATATGAATCCTTGTTAATTGTGGCATCAGATTGATCATGTTTTAGGAATCAATCTAAAAGAGATTAATTTGTTAAATTAGGAGTGTCTTTGATTTTCTTCTTTGTTTGTTTCAGTAATTTATTTGTTTGGTCACTGTTACAGGTACCTACTGATGAACCCTGTGTAGCACTAGACATGGTTGGTGCAATTACACAGTCACCAGCTATTTTGAATATACAGTAATGTATTATTATGTACCCAATGGAATAAATAAATTGTTACAACCCTAATAAAGAGAATGGCATTGTCACTTAGTATATTTTCTTTTTGTCTCTCTTCTTTACAATAATGTGAGTATGAATTGAGTAACCAAACAATCTATGATATTGTGGAATGAACAAATAAAAGATGTTAAGTTCATTTTTTATCATTTCAAAAAACATAGAAAAAACTCTAATAAATTATCCCATAGTGCAAAGATAAAAAATGTCGCAACTTTAGATTTTCAAAACTAATCTTCAATTTAGGACTTAATTACACTTATAATAATAAACATATCATTTCAATTATAAATATCTCTTTGCTTCAATTAGCAAGATTAGCACTGCACTATAAAGACGGATAATTGATTAATTTGTATCAAATGTTTTTATTTGAATTTTATCATATGCGAAATATTGTATAAAACTGAAGAAACATATAGACTAATTTAAAGGGTCTAGACATAAATTATTTTTACAAAGAGAACCCAAATTTCAGCTGTTGCAATAATATTCTTTTGAAAGGGAATTAATAGAACTCTACAAGAAAATAAATAATTAAGTAGTAAATAGTAATTAAATTTAGAGATTAAAAATAATTAGTTATTATATTAACTAAATTAGATACTAATTTAGAGACTAAAAAATTATTTATATTTAAAGTATTTTTTATTATTAATAAAAATTTATAAAATGATTTCTAAATTTGTACTTAGTCCTAATATTTTAAATTCTAAAGTAATTTCTAAAAAACTAATAAAAACTAATTTAAAATATAAAGTAGTAAGTAGCTAAAACATTGATAACTAATAGTTAGATACCAATTTAAAAATTATTTTATTAATAATATAAACTACTTTAGACACAAATTGTTTTTTAGTTTATAAAATAGTATCTAATTAATCAAATACTAATTAATTATTTTGATCTCTAAAATTAGTTTCTAATTAATGATCTTCTTATTAGTGGAAAGAAATAAAAAATAATAAAATAATAAAAAATAGAAATTAGATGGATAAAAATAGGAAAGGAGGAAATTAGAGAAATTTCATTGTTTTGAATAAATAAAAAAAGCGAGTAGAAAGAAATATATAAATATTATATATTCTCTAAGAAAAATTAAAACACTTATTTCTCGTTTCATCTCACTTTGAGAAAATAATATTTGTTTATAGATTTTCTAATTTACAAAAATGATTTCTTTCTTTTATATTTATTTTTCTCTTACAAACACATTAAAAAAATATAATGCCTCTATCTTATTTCTTATCTTATCTCGTGTCTTTCACTTATTTAATACATGACTCTCACAATCAAACACTAGACCGATAACAGTGACATCTCATGAATTATTGTTTTTATCAATAATTTTGTCTTAAAATGATATACTCAAATAAAATATAATTTTAATTTCTATAATATCCATAAAAAAATATTAGAATTTATTATTTATTGAATGCAATATAGTGTGTCGAGCTTCTTTAACTAAAAAAAATTATAAAATAAAAATCAATTTTTAGAGATAAAAAATAATTAGTTGTTATAGTGACTAAATTAGAAAAAACTAAATAAATTTTGGTTTCTAAATTAATTTTTATGATTGTTAAATGATTTCTAAATTAGTTTCTGATTAGCAAACAAATTTAGAATATAAATAATTGGTAGCAAAAACTTTGTTTGCTAATTAAACACCAATTTAGAAACAATTTAACAATAATAAAAATTAATTTAGAAACCAAAATTATTTTAATTTCTAAAATGATCTTTAATTTAGTCACCATAGCAACTATATATTTTTTGTTTCTAAAAATTGATTTTTATTTCATGATTTTCTTGTAGTGTCTTACCTAATATTGTAGATACCGTATATATTTACTTATCCAAAAAATTATATAATTGTGTATTTTTATATGAGTTAAATATATATATTTTTTTGTCTATTTTAAATCTTAGGTATACTTATAATGAGAAAATTATTTAAATAAAATTCTTATCAATGTTTTTTTTACTTAATAAATTAATTTTCAATGTTAAAATATTTCATAGACTCACATAAATGTTACAATAGAGTTTAGAGTTTAAAGTAGATCACGAAAGACATATGTAACTTTAATTATCAACTACTATTGATTTTCTTAACTTTGCTTGTAGAGAAAAACTTGAGAAAGCTCCTCGAGTGACTTTACTTTAAATGTCATATGTTATACAGTTGATGTACAAACTTCGTTTTCAACTTATTATTAATTAGTGGCATGGATAATGGCCACAGTTATAATTCACCATACAATGTTAGAGAACACCAACCAATTCCCACAAAAATTTGTCTACACTCATTTTGTCTTTTAAGTCTGCTTTCACCTTTAAACAAACCAATTCTATATATAAAAAAACTTAGTCTTTTATATATTATCTCCCACGGTAAAATATATATTCTTTTCAAATGTTGAATTATTAAATTCCTACAAGTATTATTATTATTTTATCGTAACAATTAATAATATGACACTCCTTTTTTTGTAATTTTGCACTTTCTTTTGTATAGAGTTCTAAACTATATGGATCATTAATTAACACACGTATTTTTGCTTACTTTGTAATTGGATTTGATTTCAAAAGTAAAATTTATATCAATTCTTAAGACAAATAGTTGTTAATATATGGTGTGTTCACAAAGACAGGGTACTCACCAAGGCACAGAATCCAAGCGATACAAAATAATCTATGCATGAAAGTTTCTATACACTGATAGCATGTGATTTTAATTCATTACCACAGACGAAAAGGTGACAAAGAAATGCAAGACAAAACTCTGTAAAATTTATAAAAAGAATAAAGCTTTGTAAGTTATGCAACTTATTTTTTGAAAAACTAAACAACTTTTATAAAAATTAAAAAGCATAAGCTGATTATAGCTTACAAAGAAACCATATTTTTCTTAGAGAAGTTTAGTTAAAGATGTTACAGTATGATTGGTGTGAAGCAGGGAGAAGAGTTCTTGATGAATGATGATGATAGAGACATAAACATCATCTTGAGCTACCATCAATCTGCAATTGCAATGTGTGCTGCTCCAATTTTGCTGAGTATGATGAGAGAGCAATATTGGTGATAGCTGGTTGGTGCCCCACGAACAAAGCAACATGGCCCATGAGTTTGTCTTTCCTAGAAAACGAAGTGCCACACGAGCACTGCCACTTGAGATCCCCACAGTGCTTCTCATGTGTCCTCAGATCAGAGAGCACAGAGAACTGCTTCTGGTTGCATCTCTTGCACACATACATTTTGGGGCAATGGCTTCTCTTGTAATGATTCTTAGCACAAATCATAGACTTCAATGGCTGGAACTTGGCATGCTTTCGGTTCCACCTACACCCTTCTTGAGGACACGAATATCTCTTTGGCTTCAGGCTCATCAAAATCTCGCTTTCCCCTTCTAACTTCCCCATATTCTTAATTGGGTTGCTCAATGCAGCATTGGTCTTGTACTCATCCCCATGAGCCCTCATGTGCATCCTCAAATTCGCATCACGCTTGAACCCTTTGCCACAAACTTGGCAATAGTGCGTGTACTTAGCCAACAAATCCGCAGCATCCAATTCAATTATATCACTATTCTTTGGTGAAAGCCCTCTATGATTATACCACTCTTCGTTAGGTTCATGTTCTTCTCCACCTCTACTAATAATCATATTGTTTTCACTAACTACAACGCTTGGATCATCTTCCTTAGTCTTACTAATAATATTGCTATTATCCTCGTTATTGTTATAGCTTTCACTAAACCAGTCCAGTGCCTCTGACTCAGTGCTAGAAAATAAACCCTGATGATGGTCACTGATATCTATGCCTATGTTACCAAGCACACTTCTATTTGTGCCAAAATTTGAGTGAGGCAATAACTTGTTCAGCTGGTGCAATTTGTTGGTGCATGTTGTAGTATCATTAGTACCTGAAGGGGTAGTGGTGAGAGCCATCTGTTGGCAGGTGAGCATCATTGATGTGGCAGTGACTATGATTTCTTGGATTGTGGAGTTCATGCTGGATATGGCCATGGAAGTTGACTCGGGTAGGCTTTCATTTGGGGAGAGAATAACACCTACTAGGGTCTGCACCTCACCAACCTTGTCCTTCAGAATAGAGAGATTGAAGAGGAGGGTACTGGAGTGTGAAGCTGAGCCAGACTCCACAGAGGGTGACACCAAATCTTCTGGGTCAGAGAACATCCGAAGCCCTTGATGATTTTGGAAGCTAGATGTCGCCCTTGAAATCATTGCAAGATTACCTTCTTCAAACACTGCTATCTAGCTGCTACCAAGATATTAACTCCAAAGATTGGTTCTGAGTTTCTTGATATAAATATTGAAAGCATATTACAATTGAAGTCTCACAAGCAAATTAAGCACACTTAACATAACATATATGATGGTAATAAGAGAGAGAGAAGTCAACTGAGAGATGAAACTTGAAGTTCTTCCCCACTTACGACCTCCCTTGCATGTACCCTATATCAGGGTGGGACCATTCTTCATTCGAAATTGTAAAGAAATTGCAAGTGACAGACACAGACCAATGGGGTACAACTTTATTGGACTTCCCGGCAATACGTTTTTTACATGTTGATGAGTTTTTATAATATTATTAAAGCTTTCTAGGTTGCTTAGATCTATAAACCCTACCATGCTTCTCTCTGTCCTCACTCTCCTTTCTCAACAAAGAAACATTATTCTCTTCTCTATTTAAATATTTTATGTGAACATAACTGACTTGGTTTTGTTTTTGTAAAACTTTTTGGAACAATTTTTGTCATTATAATAGTACTATGTGTGTTTTTATTGTCTTTCTAATATTGATTGATATAGAAAGACCCTTCCTTACACATGAATTCACTTGACCATCCTAAAAAAGGTAATTTGATACCAAGAACATAAATGACATAATAATTTGTATTGATTCCAAAAAAAGGTGTGAAAGATTAAAAAACCAGAGGCATCTGAGGCAGACTTGAAACAAAACTGATGAAGTGACACAGGCGAAGGAGATGAATGGTCTACTGTAGTTTGAAACTATGCAAGCCATATCTGGATCAATCCAAAACTAAGAATCAAATTAGACAGATAAAATAAGCAGAAGTTAATATATAATACTCATATGCTCAAATCAATTTTATGTTTCATAACTTTCCTTTTTCTTTTTATTTTCTTATGAACTTTAATAGTTTTGAACATTCTCAATATAGTATTTTTTTTGCAAATACCAAATGCTCACAAATTATAATTATATTAATAAAAAATATGATTTTTTTTTGGATGAAGTTGCTTCTCAAATCTGTGTTCAGAAAAATAGAAACAAACATGTTAGGTGGATTGAAAATATATTTAATCTTGTACACGTTTGTTTGATTGGTTTAGGTTTATCTAGTCAACCTATTCCAAAGTTTGAAATATTCATATGGAAGAATCTTGTTGAAAATTAAGACATGAAAAATAGCGTCATGCATGCTTGGAAAATGCAAGAAGCAAGCTTCATAAGATGACCTAATTATCCATTGCCAAACAGTCAAAACTCATGCAACCTTGCCATCCAGCCCTGCTAATTATCCATATCACTCTCCATGCCATCTTTTACTTCTATTATAAAAATATTTTCAAGCTAAAAATATTTTTAACATTTCTGTATGCATGTATATATATAAGCTTTTTAAAAGTAATTTTTAAATGATGAAAAAGTTCTTAAATTTTTTTTGGTGATTTTAAACTTATCACTTTTAAGACTTGGTAAATAATCCTATAAATTTTAATGAATTATAAGTAAAGGTGACAAAAATTCATTTATCCTCACCTTCATTATTATTCATCTATTAACAACAATCATCACCCACTAAACAAAATTGAATAGGATCAAATCCATTCTTTACTTTTACGAATGCAATTAATTTTTCCTAAATCTAATGTTTTAAAAAAATTCAACATGGTCTACTTAATTTTGTTCGAGAACCTCATTCACTCAAATTTGACCAAATATATTGTCAAATGAATTTGATAGAAAACATTATTGATTAGACCTTCGTTGAAGACTTTATATTAAAGGATACGGATAACCGAGTTACAGAAGGATCCTAATATTAATTGGGAGTCTTTTCTAATTATCAGTTGCTTAATTTGGTGTCTTTTCTAATTATCAGTTATTTCTCTTTATAGAAGGGAATAACCTTTATTTTATTTTTGTGTTATGATTCTAATATTTAATATTGATTATTTCCTTCTTTAGTTAAACCCTAGAATGAGTGTACTACTTGTATATATTCAGACCATTTGTTTTGATTTGAATACCAAGAAAGAAGAGATATTCATTCAAATATCCTTTGTCTTCAGTTTACTCTTTTGTTCATCTCTGTTCTCTTTTGTTCATTTCTATTCTATTTTGTAATACTTTATCAACTCAATTTTAATCAAGACATTTAGGGTAGGGTAACAAAATGTCATTAATTTACAGGTTGAGCTGATGTTTTTGATTCACCATATCCATATGGAGATTAAAAACATAAAGGAGTGGATTATGGAGAGAAGTTTTAGAGTATAAATATGGGAGTTGGAGGGGTTTAAAAGATTAAGAGAAGAATAATTTGGACTCGCTCTGGTGGAGGGATTTGAAAAGAATTTGGTGCCTACAAGAGTGGGACAATACCTTTCAAGACAATATAAGAAGGGATATAGGTGATGGAAAGGGTACTTTGTTCTGGAAGGATAAGTGGTTGGAAATGGTGGAACTTAAAGTTAGATTTCCAAGATTATTTTCTTTATCTTTGTCTAAAACGGTGAATTAGTAAGGTGGGTGAATCAACAATAGGTGGACTTGGAAAATGGGTTGGAGAAAGAACTTATTTGTGCGGGAAGATAATTGTTTAGCCCATCTATTATGCCTAATAAATTTGTTGTTAGAGATGTTGAGGATATGTGGATTTGGGGGAAAGTGATCCTAGGATTTATACGGTTAAGTTAGCATATGAGATACTAAGAAAAGAGTTAGTTGATGAGCACAAAAATATGTTTGAATGCTTTTTGAATGTTAAGGCTTTCCCCTCACTACATGTGGAGATCTGGGGGTGTTACAAAATAAGTTAGCTACAAAAGAAAAATCTTAAGAGAAGAGGTATTTCTTTAGATAAATGTGTTATGGGTGGGAAGGTTAATGAGACAACACTCACCTATTTTTTAGTTTTAAGATTGCTTGTCTAGTGTGGTGTTTATGTTTCTCATGGCTAGGTATGATCATTGTTTCGCATTATGAATCCAAATCCCATTTCCTTCATTTTTCAGGTCTTTTAGTGTATTTGAATCCAATAGTAGATTAAGGGAAAGTCTCTGAATGAATCGCCATTTTAAGAGAAATTTGGAAATAAAGGAACTATGTCATTTTCAAAAATGGTAAAGTAGACTATACCAATTTAGATACCAATTTAGAAACAATTTAACAATAATATAAAATAGTAAAAACTAATTTAGAAACCAAATTTCTTTTTAGTTTTTAAAATGGTTTCTAATTTAGTTACTATTGCAACTAATTATTTTGGTTTCTACAAATTGGTTTTTATTTCATGATTTTCTTGTAGTGTATATATATATTGAAAATAATTTAAATTAAAAATGAAGCAAATAGTATTTTTTAAATAACCACAGATCCACTTCTACTCATCTTAGTAATGGGCTTTGTTATTTACACCTCTCTTTCTTTCTTTAAAACTACTTTTTCTTTTCTCTTCACCCTCCCTTCTCTCTTTTAACTATTTCTCAGAATCCATCACAAACCTTGTAACTTATGTATTTGGATAGTTCATTCGAAAATATATTTTATATTTATTATTTTTAAAATTTATAATTATTATTTTAATGGTTATTTATAAATAAGATCATTTAAAATAATTTTCTAAAATTATATTTTATATTAAATAATCTGAAATGAAACATTTTGGAACTGTATTTTGAATTATATCATCAAATATTTTTAGATTGTACTTTCCATAATTATAATATAAATTTTGAAAAAATTAAAATATACTTTTAAATTGTGTGATGTACAATTTTTGTTTAGTTTTGTAATTTAAAAATATAAAAGTGTTTAATACGACTTTGATATTTTTATATTGTATGAATGGTAGAAGATAGTTCAGGTTGGAGAAAAAAATGTGTTTGCTACTTTATTTAAAAGAAAAAAGATATTATAATGTATTAGCTACTTTATTTAACTTCCTATATAAATGGAAACAAGTAATATTTTTCTCCATAGGCTAAAATCAATGTTTTTGTTCAAAAACAAAATTTAACTTAGCAAGAAAGGTACTTAAATCAAATGAAAATATTTCCCCGAAAAAGAAATACATATATTTGGATAAAATGACGCGCATGTTTTTTTTATTCTCATTTTATTAAAGAATTTATTTAAAATTATTTAATTATTGGTTAAATATTTACTATATGATCATGGGAACATGAGAAGTTGCTGTGGTGTAGTGGTTATCACGTCAGTCTTACACACTGAAGGTCCCCAGTTCGATCCTGGGCAGCAACATTTCTTTTTTATTTTTATTTTTTAGCTTTGTTTAAGCAATTATTAATTTTGTATTAAGATAATGATTTATATATATATATATATATACAAATTATTATATATATTTTATCTGATAAGTATAATGATAGATTTTTATAAAAAATTAATGTGCTAAATAATTTTTAAATAATATAATTGTTTGTTTTGGAAAGAAAATGGTGTAATAGTTAGTGTAATCAATAATAATGTAATCTTATATGTCTTCATATACAGTATGAATCTTTTTATTCATTGAATTATAAGTATGTATTATTTTAATTGCTTATACAAACTTCATTAAATTTAAATAATTATATATTTATAAGTTTGATTTATATATAACGAACTCCTATAAAATTGTAAATACTATCTAAATATTTTCACTATACCAATAAAAAAAATGTACGCTGGATGATTTCTGAGATAATATAAAAACCAACGAAGTATATTTAATAGTTTGTGATTCGTTGATACTATAATTTTTAAATATTTTTGGCAATTAAGGTCTAAATATATAATAAATTAGTTCTTACTTTTTATGACTTCAATTTTGATTTATATATATTAAAAAAGTGTTAAATGTTTTTTTTTAATCTTTATAATTTAAGTATTTTGTTTTTTCAGTTCCCATTAAACTAGTTTGGTTCTTTTAGCTGTTACGATTTGGCTACTTTCTTCTTCAAGTCCTCATACTTTATTTTGATCATTTTAATATTTGAAATACATTACATGTGTACATTAATGACAAGTAACATGCTGACATAACACTCTTATGAGATATCATCTAATGGAATTTCTTTCACACACAAAAAAAAAGGAAAAATATTTCAAAGAATATAAAATAAGTCAAATAATTTTGTGCTCTAAAAAAATATAAATGATAAGGACTAAAAGTATTTGAATCAATAGTTTTTTTAATCATCATTGTCGTATAATTAATGATTGTAATGAATGGACTGTTAGAAAATATCTTTGTTTTATATTGACATTATAAAGAATAAGTTAATAATTTAATTTAGTAAATCACAATAAGAGAAAAAGAAAGAAAGGATTTATTAATAGAATTTTTTTTTATTGGTATAATAAACTACCATCTAGTCTTTTATTAGAATTCTTTATGAACATGTATAGTCTACCAATGTATCGTTTTTGTTAATATATGAGTTTTTTTGTTCTATTCTTTCATATTTTTTGTATTTTTTTTTAATAATATTTTTCATACGATGAGAAATGATTGTTGTTACTTGAGGTGTATTAACATAGCTGAGATGTCAAGTGCATAGTGATGTTTACCGTGAAAGTTTTTATTAAAAAAAAGAAATTTTAGAAGGCATATAAATAAATAAAAAAATAACAAAAATGTAGAACAGGTTCACAACCATATATATGAAAGGTTTCAGTTATCTGGTTCCTAGTTTAACTCAAACATTAGACATAACATTACACACTTTCTTAACAATTTTTTTATACATTAACATTTCTTAAAAATTATAGACACGACTCACAAAATTTTATAATTTTAGTAAATTTCAATAAAATAAAAATGTATTTTAAAATTCATATATAAAAAAAGTATATTTCTAATATTTTTCTACTACCACATATGAACGTGTCTTGAATTTTATAATCTTAGGATGTACGCATGCTTAAGTGGTAAATCTATCTGTTGTTGTTTTGTTGTTTGATTTTGAGGTTATGAAAAGGTTTTCTGTTTTTATCATGAAACGATTCATTATTTTTCTGTTTTTATTAAGGTTCCTAGTTTTTGTTAGGTATACTGGTGCTGGTGTTGTATCTTTGTGTTATTGAACAATCAGTTAAGTTTTATTGTAAAAGTCAACTTACACATAAAATGCATAAAATATCTATAGATTTTTTGTGTTGTTATGTTGTTGATTTATTTTGGGTTTACTTAGAGACGTATAATCTCTCTTTTGTGTATATAGATAGAATTATTCTTCAAATATTTAATTTTATTTATTTATTATTGATAAAAAGTGTGAAGAATTTGTAGCCATTGGAAATTAAGGCAACTAAACCGAAAACCAGGGAGGTAGATCTTAGGTGGCCACATATATAGCACCAAAGTAAGAACTACCACTAAATTAATGAAAAAGAGGAAGACTTAAAATCCACATTTATTGTTCCATGGCTGGATACCAAACCTAGCTAATTAGTAATAATAAACTATACACGATCATGGTTTGGTTATGATAATTTGAACCTAATCATGTTGGATGAATACTAATGCATGATTAAGCAAGAGAAGCAATGGTTCTGTTAAATGGAAATTTGTTTAACACCAATAACACAAATAGAAGTGAAGGCTGCCAAATTTTTTGGTGATGGGCTAGTAGTAGCGACAACAGAGCCACATAGTTAACCAACTCAGCATTTTAAGTTTTTGTTTCTATCTCCAAAAACACTGAACCAATTCTACTGCAATATACATACCTACAAGCAAACACCATAACAACTTCTAATTACTCCATTCTTTAGTTTGGTTGAGTACTTTCCTACACAACTTACATACTTCCAAACTATTCATTCAGATGCTGAGATCAGAAGCCACGCCAAACAACTTTAACATATAGGAAAATTCTCATTCACTCTCTGTCGAATTCAGATTGTGATATACATGGATTACTATATTAACTATAACGTAGAACTCACATAGTTAAACCTCAATGCTCTAATTTTACGCAAGAACATGAAAACTTTCAATGTGTTTGTATTGTAAGTACACATGGTGTGGCCAAAAGGAAGAATTGTGTGAAAATGATGTGATGCAAAATTACAAATAACGTGGGAATATATAAAGTGATTAAAATAATAGAACTCAGAATACTCGTTGTTCGTCCTTTTCCTTTTTTTTACTGATAAGGACATTGGCATGTCATGATACCAGGGCCTGTCTACCCGTGACTGGTAATTGAGGTATGGTGAGACTAAAATCATCAGACACGTTGAAGTTTTCTCACGGTTTTGTTCTTAGCGAATTGAATTGATCTTGTTTTGAATTGAAAAGTTGAAGGGTAAAAGATGAAATGAGAGAAATTGGGATAGGGTTAAGAAAAGAAGGAAAGCAATGATTTATTATTATAGTACAAGCGTATAATGAAGTTCCTTTTGAGTGTAATAAGAATATTGTTATATTAAAAATGATAGAAAGGGGAGGTTAGAGAAGATGGAAGGAACTTCCCAACCTACATGTGCTAATGTCAATGAGTGATCACTTACTTCTCTTTTCTTTATCTCATTTCTTATGCATTCAGACACCTCACGCAACGTATGTGTCCACATGCTTGCCTTACCAGCATTCACCAAAACGTGCACATAACTAACTTTAGATAAGTGGCCACTGTAAGTCACTTCAAAACTCTTCCATCTCTCTCTCTCTCTCTCACACTCTGCTACGTGTCCACATTTATGCCCTTCTCTCATGCTAACACACATTATTAATAACATTTATGTAACGCTGTTCTCATTTTCTTATTTTTCATGGAAGAGAAAAAATAAATATGTTGTCATTTCTTTCTCATGTCCCTTTCTCATCTCCATTCTGTGAACTGCATAAATAATAAACCCCAAGTTTGTAACTAGAAACTAGAAAGACAGATAGAGAGTATGGTTGATGGGTCCAAACAGTGGACCACACTACACTATACCTCCTAATCGAACGTTTGTGGTCTCAGACTCACCAGTATCTTTCTTGGGAGCATCAACTTTTCTATGGGTCCACAACTTCCTTCACATAATCACACCACAAACCCACCTACCCAACTTGTATTCAAATTTTACTTTTTTCTAACCAAAATTTCAAATTTACTTACTAAACACTTGCTGGATCAGCTTACTCAAATGGTTTAACTTAAAAGATCAAATAAAGTACTGTATATTAGAATTGGGGTGATCATTTAGAAAGTCACATTTTTTAAACTTGTTATTTTGATTTATAATCCTTTGTTTTTGACAGTGAATGAAATGAAACAGAGTGAGGGTGGTAGCTAGAGTAAGTGAGAAGAACAGAGACTGAAAGAGAAGTTCTTTAAGTATTATTAAAGTAATATAATGATATGAACAAAAAGTAAACTTATCCCATGACTTTTGGTTGTGGTGATGGTGCAACCAAACTCCAGCCATGCCAATCCACTCCACTGCTCCATCCATCTCCTTCTCTTATGGTTCACTCTTGAGAAAAACGTCCAAAATAAAATAAGATACACACTCAAAATATATTAAAATTAATATAAAGAGAGAAAGAAAATGAAGATGCTCTATGACTCAATATCACTTTTCGTGAATGAAAGGCAACCATGAACACTAACCACTTACTTACTCAAAGTATTCCAAAGACTAAGTAGATAATCCAAATGAGAAATTATTAATAAGCGGAAAAAAATAATCCAAAGAATCGATAATTAAGAATAATTGTAAATTAAAAATAAAGCTAATAATTCACAATGATCATTGATCAAATAATATAACTTTTCTCCCCCTCTCCCTCCAATTCCCACCCTGGCTTCTAATAATGGCATCCCACCAAAGCCGGAGCAGCCGACAGCATCATGGAATTCGGATTCCCCGGAAACTGAAACTTCGAGTCCCGGAGATCGTCCTCCGGCGCCGGCAGGTTGAGATCTAATTCTAGAACATTCCGAGGCTTAACTTCAACAGCACCATCAGAAGTTGTTGTTGTTGTTGCCTGAACAACAGTATTAGTATTAGTATTATTGTTGTTAGATGACCTATGCCTCCTCATGTGACCACCCAATGCTTGTCCTGATGTGAATTCTGACCCACAAATGGAACACTCGTGAATCTTGGACTTGTTTCCATGGAAATTCAAACCACCCCTATTGTTTCCACACCCTAATTGAAGCGACACTGAAGGGCTAATCTTCATGTGATTCTGTTTTGTTTCTTCGAAATTAAATAGTTGCGACGAGGAAGACGGTGGCGGTGGCGGCAACGCCGGTGGTGGGGATTTCTTTTCCTCAACCTTGGGCTTCTTGTGACTCGCCCTGTGGCCACCAAGTGCTTGAAAAGAAGGGAATGTTCTGTTGCATGTTTTGCACTCATAAACATAAAATTCAATTTTGTTGCCACCCTTCTCTGTCTTCACATCATCACATAGCTCCTTGTGATGAAGAGGGTCCCTTCCTCCTCTTCCTTGCGCCAGGAGAATCAAACAATTGGCCATGTCTTCCTCTTCCTCCTCCAGGGTGACTGATGAAAACGACCCACCAGCGCCGCCAGAAGCACTTGAACAGCTTGATGTCATGGCGGCGGCGGCGGCCGTGGCAGTGACGGCGGTGACAACACAAGGCGACAAAGGCCTCAAGCGCCGCTTTGTGCGCTTGCCTTTGGCTATGTTGGTTGGATCGTTGTTGCATGAGACAAATTCCTCCGTGGCCATCCCTTCCATGTCCAATATTTCTGACAACATTATATATCCTATATGGTACTAAACAAAGACAATCAAACAGTGATGTCTAGGAACACCACAGAGGGTTTTGGCTTTGCAATAAGAGATGCTATAGTAGTGGAGAGAAAGAGACACAGAGACATGTAGAATTTATATGGAGGAGGAGTGTGTGAACAGGCTATATATATATAGATGTATATATGTATATATTTATATTTATATATATTGGTAGTGAATGGGCCAGAAGAGGGTTTGTTATGTTATGATATGTTACAGTAGCTACTCCAAATAGTCAGCCACCCAAAATCTTCCTTGCTTTTCTAACCTTGGAAGTGTTGCTAACAAGAAAAGTTTGTGTTCTGTCACGCGTCTCTAACAGCGTCTGCAACCACGCTTCAATCACCACCACACTTTTTTTAGCCTCTCTTTCCGTTTCATTGCTGCAATTAATGTTTTCTTTTCTTTATATATTTCTATGTATGGTGGAAGTACTTTTTACGAAAGAATATTTTATTTTCCGCCAGTTTGTGTTCGAGAACAGCACACTGTTTTCACACACACACACACATAGTAGTTGCTGCATGCGTATGATTCATCAATGATTAAACATGCTTTGCATTTTGCAATTAATGTTCAAATTTAATGAGACGAGCACGTCTATTGTCTGTGGTTTATCCTTAGCGAGTGGCCATGTAATTGTTAATGCTTTTTATTGAGAGTTTGAAGAAAGAGATAGTGTTGTTAAATGTTAACACTGATTATCTGTGGGTGTGGTTTTTAAGTGGTTTACATAAACCATTTTGCACACAAACCAGCTACACTACTTTATCTGGTGTGGCTTGTTTCATAAAGTTACTGCAATTACTTTCAAAATTATAATAACCATATATAAGATAAGTTGATTTATAAAGTAGGGCTGTGTTTGGATATGTTTATGTAAAAGGATTATTTAGGTGAAGTTAAAAGCATGTCATGTCATTTAGTTGAGTTTGAAAGAAAAGTAGTAATATAGATGGAGTGATTAGAGATGCCGGTGGCTTTCAAGCAAACACTGCTTTAGATGTTATGCATATATATATATATTAGCAGTCCAACAAGAAAAGAAAAGGACATGAGTAGCATGTGATTAAGTATAGGATTCGGGTAAGAAGCATGGAGTAAGGAGGGTATATGTAGCATACAAGTATATGACATAAGCACTGTAGGACGGTTCCTACTTTTATTAAATTCCTTACTTAGGCTTAATCTTTCTCATTAAACCTCTCTAATTATTTTACTGTCATTGCTATTTTCTGCATAAAGGGTCTATTTTATGTAAGGTACTTTCATCTAGAATTGCCTCATCTTCTGCTTCAATTCGACCCTTTTTTCTCTTTCTCAACGTGATATTTCAGCTTATGTGAAAGAAAACTTAATCTTCTGCTTAAAGGTATGTCCAGGAGTTGATGTTGCAGTTAATCTGTCATCATAATAATAATCATCATTTGCTGCAAAACCAAACGTTAATCATTTCATGCACAATGAGAGTTTTGAAAGCTGGTTAAATCACGCTTTAATTTTGTTTCTAAAGAATACTTTATTTCATGATAAAAAAATGTTAATTTATTTCTAAATATATTTTTCAATAAAAAATAAAGTATGTATTAATAATATGTAGACTTCATTTCTTTATAGAGAAAATTTTGATTTTAGTAACTAATTTATTTTTTGTTTTTCTTTATCTATAAAATTAAATTTAGGACGAAATATTAATTAACTATTTGAAATGGCAGCCAATAGTGTTTGTGGTATAATTTTCACATTGGATACTTCTAAAATAATTTTAATATCCATACAATAAATATATTCTTTATCTATTAAAAAATAAATGTTAATAAAACCAAAAATATTTTTCAAAAAATAATACTTAAAAAAACACAAGTTAATAATAATAAAAATATTTTACCAACTGCCAATTTTGTATACCATTCAATTATAATTAAATTTATTAACCATATTTAGATACTTTTAAGCTTTGGTTGAAATTTTTTAACTAGTACAAAATTATTTTTATATCAGAAATTTATACCGATTCATAATATATTTTTTGAAATATTTAAATAGATATTTTAGATCTATTTCTATAGAAATTGATTTGTTGCATAATATTTTATAGATGCATTAAGAACAGGTTTAGAAAATAGTTTTTAGTCTGGTATTTTAACAACTAAACTCTTTCCATGTTTTGTTTATTTTATCAATTATACATATCAAGAATCATTTTTTTGTACAAACGATTTAAAAATTCAAACAAAAGATTTCATGTTTCAAATATACATGTTCATATTCTTGTTTTCACTCCATTTTACAACCACTTGTTCTCTGCCTAAAGAAATTGAAGATACCTCAATGAGATGACTTTCAAGGATACGTATAGCATTAAAGATACTTCACTGACAAGATATTCAAGAAGACATTGCAAACAGAGGACACAATATTAGAGGAAAGTATCATTCACCCAAAAATAATATATATATATATATATATATATATATATATAAGAGATGAAAATGTGATCATAAATATGAAAATGAAAAGATGGGAAAAGGCAAAAAAACATAGGTTATAGAGAGTCCATGAGAGGAAGAGGTTGAAGCATTTCATTCTTGAAGAGTGGTCCAGCACTAATGGTTTAATAAAATGTTATGTTACTGATCAAGTGGATCTCAAATCATTGATTTAATCGTCTTTACTAAGACATTTGGTCCACTAGTTGGTGAGAAACATACTACTCATTAATGTGTAATTTATTTATTCTATTCCAAAGAAAATTAACACACACCACTAATATTATAAACAATGAAAGGGAAAAAATTTCACTTCTACTAATAAAGTCTTCAATTCAAAAATCAATTCAAAAATCACTACTACAAGAAAATCATGAAAAAGAAACTAATTTTAAAAATAAAAAATAATTAGTTGTTATAGTGACTAAATTAGAGACCATCTTATAAAGACTAAAAATTTTGGTTTTTAAATTAGTATATGTTATTATTAAATAATTTATAAATTGGTATTTAATTAACAACCAAGTTTTTTCTACCAAATTTATAATCTATTTAACAATCATAGATACCAATTTAGAAACTATTTAACAATAATAAAAACTAATTTATAAACCAATTTTTTTTTAATTTCTAAAATGGTCTCTAATTTAGTTACTATTACAACTAATTATTTTGGTATCTAAAATTGATTTCTATTTAATAATTTTATCGTAGTAGTATATAATATATACTCATCTCAATATTTTTTAATCATCTCAACATTTTTTACTTGTGTGCTTGTTAGAGTTACCATCTTCCATTTGGTGTGAGGAATTGTTTGCTGGCATAGACTAAAGTAGTTCATTATCTGGTTCATGTATCGTTGACCCACATCTTAAGATCATGCTATATGCTATGGATCTACTAATTAATTTGCAGTTGCTCAAAGATCAAGCAAAGTTGGTTGGATCAAATAAATTTAATTCGTATACATATATATTAAGCTTTGAATTCCTATAGATTAAACCACATCATTTCAAAAAATAAAGTTTGATATGTGTGCTTAATGTTTACAATTTTAAATTAATTAACTTCTATGTTGTATAATTTTCTGTCTAATAAAAGTTAATTGTTAGTATAAATATTACTTATTTATATTGATAGTAATTAATTAATGAAGTTTCAATTGTATTAAAACATTATACAATATGCTAATATGATGCTTTCTACTACTAGTGATAGATATTTATGCTAACATTTTAATTTCTATTAACAAAAAAAGCATATATACTAATGAAAAGAATCAGTATATTTAATACTTTTATTTGTTCATCAATATATAAACTTTAGGCAATAAATTCAATTGTCTTTAAATAGGTACATTCTTTGGACAGACAAAAAAAAATTGTGGCCATTAAGTGGTTGATTTACGTGGTGGAGTTCCTTAAAAATGATTAAGAATTTCAACCCACTCTTATATCTGAAAAAAAAAACTGATTAAAGAAAGACAAGGAATCTTCCATTGTCTTCAAATCTTTTGAAAGAGATTAGTCTTGCTAAACAACTGGTATATTTCTTGCAATTATATGTTTCAAAAAAATAAAATAAATGGTCATATTTGTGACAAGAAATATCCAAAAATTCGCGTTTACCTTTGATTTTGAGTTCATACACTTGTGTAACTAGAACATCAATTAATTTATACTTGTTATGAAGAGAATGATTGAAAATGTGTGATAGATACAGAAAACCATATCCCAATTAAGTTACCATATATTAAAATCTTATCACTTCATAATTCTCTTGTGATTTTCCTTAAAAGAAGATTTCTTATTAAGAGAATGTACAACAAAGCTAAAATGAAAGGTGATCATTAAGAAGATTTCTTATTAAAACATATGAACATTTTTAAAATATTTATATTCTTCTTAATCCTATTCGACCCAAAAATATTTGTAACATATAAATTGATCTTAAATGTTTTCCCCGAAAGATAATAAAATTTAAATTTAAAATTTTGTATAAAAATTTAAATTATTATTATTATGATGGACAATCATATCCGCATAACTTGGTCATGGTTAAGGTTTGTTGGGTTTGCATACACACTGAGTTTTAGATCCTATATTTTGCCTAAGATGATTATTGACAAGTGAAATGTTTGTATGGTTACTTGTAGTTATGTTTTGTCACATGAATTATGACGTTTTGAGAAATTTAGTTAGAAGTCAATAGGTGTACTCATGACAGTTTCTCCAATCTTCATTCTTGATCCGAATTGCATAAGAAGAATTGATCTGAGTTGGTTCTTCTCCTAAGAACAAAGTTTCTTTCTTTTTCTCTCACTAACTTTCATAATGTCCTCCCACTCATTTTGTTTTAACTCTGTTCCAAAATTTATTTAATGAAATCTAGCTCAAGCGAGCCAATCTAGCTTAGGCTATAATTTCCTAAATATTGTGAATATTTTAATTATTTTTATTTGTTTTTATTTTTAATTATTGTGTTTAGAATTCTTATTGTTTTTTTTTTCAGATTGGTTATTTTGTTTTTGTTGTTTTAATTCTTATTTTGAATTTATTTGCTTTTATTTGTTTATATTTATTTTAAAATCTAGTCTTTTTTTATTTATTTTCCGATTCTTGAATTTTTTTTCTTTTATTTTTAGTCTCTTTTAATTGTTTTTAATTTTAAATTTAAAAAGGGAAGCAACATTGCAAAAGAACAAACACCACCTCCTAGAAGAGTACTTGGAGATTATGTCATGCACGAGGGGACAAGGTATTTTTCTAGTAATGTAATACCTGCTATGACCAAGACCTTAGAAATAAAACTCGTTTTTCTCACTCTCATCAGTATCGAGTGGCTCAAATCACATCCAAATAAGAGTCTCACTAATGTAGAGTAAAAATTTCTGCAAATATTTTTTCCAATCTCTCGCTACATCAATTAAAATCTTTAATCAATTTGTAGTGTCAGACCGAACAAGATTAACCTAAAAACCATGATAACCTAGATCCATTTAGAACAATGTTCTCACCCGCATTTACAAATAGGTTGATGAAGAGTTGAATTTATTTTTACAAGTATTCCCATTTGAACTAAAACTTGAAAAGCGAACTACAAAATAAGACCTACAAAATAAGAGTACTAGATCAATAAGATAGCTTTCCAATTTGTAAAAAAATCTGACACCCGTAAAACCGAATCCAGAAGCATAAGTTATAAATATGCTATGGTTTACAATAGTTTAATTCACTCCGATAATATAGAATTGAATTGTGTTGATTACTTTATTAACTAGAAAAAGTTGATTTATCACTATTATAAGTTTTCACTTAATTATAAATACTTGATCCAACTATATGTAGATAGATATGACTTTTTATATATACAATAAAATTTAAATTTTATAACTTCTTATAAATGATTTAAACTCCTACTGGACCAATTCTAATATATTGGAGAGATGTTGGCTAATTAATATGATTAAGGTGATGAGAGACTTGATAAAATAAGCTTGTGATGTGTTTTCTATTTATAAAATTCACGGAATGAGATTTTTATGTTCTAGTCAACTCTTCATTTTAAACACCCTGTATAGTAACTTTCATACAAGGTTAAGTGAATTAACTTAATGATATATAATTTCAAATGAGATATAAAAGTAGTATTTCCATATGGTAAACGCATGGGAACACACATAATCGTGTAGAAAATAAATAACACATGATTTAACGTGATTCGGTCGCCAACTGCTACATCCACACGGACAATTATTAGGTTTTATTTTTGTCATGTTGCACACCGATTACAAGTACAATGATCTCTTTAAATAGAAATTATAAAAGGGACACCATGATTAAATCCACTAACTAAGCATGGTGTCTAGTCAGCCCAATTCAATTGGTCATGATTTGATACACAACACTATTGTAAATTAATTAGTATGAAATTATTATTTGTGATTCATGCACTTATAGAAGGAAATGTATGTAGTAAAGTTCATGCGCGGAAGGAGAATTAAAGAGCAAGGTTGGAGAGCCTTTGCAGAGTGATAGTGGAATGCATTTGCAGCAGCGATAGCAGCAGAAGGTTCAATGCACAGTGAAGTTTTTGTGAATAAAGAAGGGCAGATTCTTAGCGTAGCAAATTAAATGTGGCAACTTAACTTGTTTTGTGTGAGGCACGTAACGTGAGGATTGGATGGATACTGGCATAACATAACCTGGTAGTGACATTTTCCACCATTTTCCTTTTCAAAAGGCAAAAAGAAAAATATTAATTAGTGGAAGAAGAAAAAAACAAATAGAAGAAGGTACACCATTCTTCCTTATCCCTTTTCTACTCAACTTGATATCTCAATTCTGACCACGCAGCCTTTTTCTCCAAACACCATGCTCCAATATTCACACTTTCAATTATTCCTTCCAATTTCATCCTTTTATTTTTAGTTTCATGAACAAACACTCTACTTTTCTTCTCCTCCAAGAGCACAAGATTTAAGAAAAAAAAATGATGTTTCCATCTTACGTATGATTGGTGGTCTCCTCCAATTTACCTTAATGTTGAAAGGGAGTGCTGAATTGTGAAAGAGTGAGTTATCATTTTCAGAAGTAGAGAAAGAGAGTACAAAAGGAACAGCTCTTCATTATCCCATTTCTAAATAATAAAGTACAGAATAATAGTTGGGGTGAGTGGTCAACACGCTCCTGAGATGAAGTGTGGAAGTGGTGTGTGTGTATATATATATATTACAGAGAGAAAGCAGAGTAGGAATTAGCAGAGGAGAGTGAAAGTAGTGGACTTAATACTCCAACTCCACTTTAACAATTCAGACGTCACTTTGAGAGAAATGTTGTGAACCACTCATAAGAACCAAACAAGTTGGTTGTATCTAAAACACCTATATTTATTTCACATTCAACCATCCACACCCAAATTGGTGTTTAGGCCAAATCTATGGTGCTGATTTTCATATAATCTCCTACAATTAAAGTGAAATTCTTATTTAATGTTTTGCATATTTATGAAATAAAACATAATTTTAGAGATAAAAAATAATTAATTGTATATCAATTTAAAAATTATTTAACAATAATAAAAATTAATTTAAAATATTTTTTTTTTAAAAATAGTTTCTAATTTAATTAGCAACTAATTTATTTTTTAAATTAGTTTCTATTTTATATTTTTCTTAGTATTGACTAAAATATTTTGTTCTTCTAAAGTCCTGTTATAAATTCGTTCACCTCAGATTTTTATTATTCATTTTATACAGGGTGCAAATATTTTTCTGCTTCTCTCTTTTATCTTTTTTTTTTCTAGTTTTCCCGCTTCTTTTTCTTTTTCTTTTCCTTTTCCTTTTCTTTTTCTCTCTCTTTTTTTTTTTTTTAAAGAAAGAGTATAAAGTATTCAATCTTAAGAATTTAAATGATACAGAATGATATTAGAATATATTTGTTATGTATAAATATATTCAATAAACGATTAATTCATAAAGTTTGCAAAAGCTTGCTTTGAAAAATGAACTGTTGTTTAAGAGTTTATCACAATAAAATATTTTTACTAAAGGTTGAAACATAATTTTAAGTTTTAAAGTGAATAAATATAGATATTTTTGTGTGATATGTCTCCTTTTTATCTTTTGTGCTTAAGTTTCCATAATTTGAGTTAAACCTTTTAAGCTTATATAAGTTTTTTTAAGCCTATGCGATTTTTTTAAAAAAAAAATAAACACAAAATTCAACTTCTTTTAATTTTTTATATCTATTTTTTTTAACTCTTCTACACCTATCTCTTTTTTCAATTTTAGAAAACTTCTCATCTCATTCTTATAGAAATTCATTAAATAGTAATTAATTTAAAAACAAAAAATAATTAATCATTATATTAACTAAATTAAGACTATTTTATAAATTAAAAAATTATTAATATCTTAAATAATTTTATTGTTATTATAAATCTATAAAATAGAATCTAAATTGATATTTAACATTATTTATGTTTTAATTACTAATTATTTTATATTCTAAATTAGTCTTTAATTATAAATTAGTGATTAATTTATAATCTAAAGTAATCATTACATAAAATCTTTAATAACTAAGGTTTAATATCAATTTAAAAACCACTTCATAATTTTTTATTAATAATAGAAACTACTCTGAATACAAATATTTTTTTATAAAGTAATATTTAACTTAGTCAATATATTAATTAATTATTTATTATTTCTAAAATAAGTTTTTATTTAATGATTTTATTGTTATATATAATTTTATATTGATTAATAAAAAATAATCAAGTATTACCTTTTATATGTGATTTACAAATGAAAAAAATATATGTTAAAATTAGGATACCAACTAGCTTAATAGTTATTGACTATAATTTATGAAAAATTATGCAGTTAACATCATTTAACTTTTCTCTTTTTCAAAATTTTCTAACTTCCAAGTGATTTCATCATTTAAGAATTATTTAGCAGTCGTTTTATACAAGCAAATGAATAACTTCATTTGAAAATAATTAAATTTCCATAATTATGTTTAATTTTAATACTCTGTATTAAAAATTCAACTACCTTGCAATAAAGGGAATGGTTAAAATAGTGAGTTGTTAGGCTTGGTAGAAGAGGTGGAAATGCAATTAGTTTGGCATTGCTTGTCTGAAAAGGCATGAGAAACAGCACAAACAAAACCAGTAAACCTAATACTCACTCCACTTCATCATGGTAAAGACAACCTAGTTTGTTGCAACTAAGCATGAAACACTCACATCACTTTACATCACATTATACTTATAATTAACACACTAACACTCTCTCCAATCATCCCTTTCTTTTATTCAATATTTTGGTTTATAGTACTGAATCAACCAACTCTCACAATCCCATCATAGTTTAATACATTCTATGTAAGCACATCTCTAAAATATTTTCTAATCATCTCCCAAAACAATTATAAAACAGATCAAAAAATGTTAAATAATAATCTCTACACTAATATGAAAGGGGTATCTAAGATTTCATATCCCTTCTTAAATCACTATAAAACTAAAAGTCAAAGGTTTATGAAAATGAAAGCATGGAGAAATAAAACTTGCTATTTATTGAGTTGTCTTTTTCTGTTTTTTAATTTATAAAACTGAACTTATCAGCAACACAACTTTGATCCATCATTTCTTCCTTTAGTGAGAACTGCATTTTTATTGGGTTCTTTTCTCACTCATAATCACTTTCTGGGTTTGATTATTAAAAGGAGTAGCAATATATTATTAGGATCGGTTCACATAAAAAAATACTACTTCTTTTCCTATTCATGTTACTGAACCACCACCATCAAGTGTGTCAATTTTTTAATTTAATCAATAATTTCAAGTTCAAATTTTGAATGTACATTAATATTTAAATGAAAGTTAAATAAATAGTATACAAGTTTATCTTTTGTAACGAATACTTAAATCTCTATAAAAATATATTAGCTAACCACCAAATAGTTGTTAGTAACTTGGTAGAACCTGGTATTTCTTTGAAAATAAATGTTCTGGTCTAATTATTGACTATACAGAATTGAGAGAAATGTACACACATGAAAAATTTGACAAATAAAAAACTGTTATCCATTGGGTTATGAACCACTCTTGCAATTAAACTATTCTTAAGATTAGCATTATTATCCTTTCTCCATCTAAAAGTGTCGATGATACTTGTTCATGTCTGTTCACAGGCAGCAGGAAAAAAGACTGTCTCACACTGCCACTTCAGACAGTTAGGCACTGAATAATGAGTGGAAGCTGAAACCAAAGAAAAGGTTTAAGTGTATATATAATTTGTGTATGCATCCACTATTGAGTATTGAATGGTGGAAGTTATGAGGGTAATGAATGAAACAATTGGAAAGTGGAGACAAGGGTGTCACGGGTCAGCAAATTGAACCTTTCCTTGAAGGAAAACTACTCTGCTGATTCAGCCTTATAAATGTTATGTTTATTGCTTCAGGATAACACAACTATTTCACTCTCTTACCTTAGCTTAGCTAGCTGCTATATACTTTAATTTCATTCTCATGCCTGCCTCGTGACCAAGCTTTTTCCATCAAATTTTCACAACATCTTCTAACTGCATCAGCAAGTGTACACCAATACCATACTTAATTACAGAACATCACAAACATAACCATTTTCATTTTTGCAAATAAAGAAAGAAAGAATCTGTCATGCCATTTACCAACTGCCCTCCAACTTAATTTCCAAGGCCATGTGTACACTTTTCAATAAACAATGATAAAAGGTTATAAAACTATCATTTGTGTGCAACTGGGATAGAGTAGTTGTTTCACTAGTGATTTTAAGTTTCAATCATGAGCACGCAACTGCATTTAATACTTGAAGGAGATTTTTATGATCTACAGCACTCTTAACTTCTTGCTTTGGCTATCATAATCATAATATCAACAAGGTTGGTGCATTTGAGGTTAGGTGATTTGATTTCACTTGAATTTGTTGTTTTAAACTCTATAAAAAGTTACATTTGTGAATGCAAGATTGGTGTTACCTCTGGCTGTATTCACTGGTAGATACCTAATTGTAGGTTGCTTCTGTTGTGTTCCATGTCCAACTGCTAACCACAAGTGGTGACTCATAATTAATAATGGAGAAAGGAGATGGCTGACCCTTTCAAAGCCACATTAATTAATTATGCCATTATGCCAACAGAAGCATTCTTAAGCCACGAAATAGACAGTTCTTCAGTAGAAGTATAATAGTTATAATGTAGAAAAAACACATTTCACATGTAAATTTAATTATGAATAGATAAAGTTGGTGGGGGCTAAAAACACATTCCACTTGCCTTGTGTACACATTTGAGTTTTTTTCTCCTTTTCTTTGACCCCTCACTTTCTTGGAGACATGGTAACAACATGATCAGAAAAGTATACACAAATCTATATTGGATTAGAGCCAGAGTGTGCTCATAAGATTGATTTTCTATGGACTCAACTCCATGTTTTTTGGCAAAGGCCTGTTTGCACCTTGCAAGCCAACCCACATGACAAAAACTGAGATTAGATCAATGATTATATTATACATAATTCTACCCTCCCTTTTGAAGGCTTGAATCAAACTCAAAGCCCAAAACTCCTATCTATTTAAGCCAAAAAGTCTTTCAAACTGAAAAAAAAAGAATACTAGGCACAAGTAATTCCTGGAAGGCAAATAAGAACATCTCATGGTGCAATCATGGAGAAATTGATTAACTCATTTTTGTTACACCATTTTGAAAGAATAGTCTCTGTATTCACTTCCTGAAAAAGAAATAAGAATATAACAAAAGAATTTCTTCATAAACTAAAATTAATTTGTATACATTAAAAATCAAATTTTGAAGATGTTAATAGAAAATAACTTTTGTCTCTTCAAACAAACTCATATTGTCCTGTGGAATTTAAGAATTCGAAGCATCTGTAAGCAGTTGTTCCTATGTAAAAACTATCACATCAATTACTCTAACAAGGTACCTGCATAAGAATTAGTTTTTATGTTTAAGAATCCATAAACTACATTAACTAGAGATGCTCTAAATATGAATCTGTCTGAGACACTCCCCTAGATGCACATCCTCTCATGGTTTAAACTCGTGGTTACACCATTATACATATAAGCTGTTGCACAGGCCAAACTATACAAAAGCTATCTTCTATATAATGCAATATGAAGTCATTCTGAATGAACATCAATATATGCATAGAAGAATGCAGTAAAAACATTCAACAGTGGCTTATTCACAAGAAATTCATTAGAAGTATAATTTTATTAGACGAATCTCTGGTACCACATGTCTTCATGGTTCCATTTTGCATTCATCTTTAGAAGGATGTCATGCTTCAGAGTTTACTGATGGAAAAAACGCATGCAAAAATAACACACATAATCATGAATCAAACTACAGAAAATAAACAACACAAGATTTAATGTGGTTCGGTCACAATTGCAACCTACATTCACACGGACAACTATTAGGTTTTACTTTGTTTTGTTGCACACCAATTACAAATACAGTGATTTCTTTAAATAGAAATTATAAATAGAACACAATAATTAAGCTCACACATTAAACATGGTGTTTAATCAACTTAATCCAATTAGTAACACTTACATGGTTAAAGCAAGCAACAGATAAAACACAGCTGCTGCAAAAACATTAGTTGCGTTTACACTGGAGTCAAACCAACCACACCTGCAAACAAGAAAGTGCAAAAGCATTGATGTGAAAGGGTCTTCCAACTAGTGAACTGGGTCCAAATAGAGGTATCTGCACATTTTAGGCATAAACACCTTATTCAGCTTTCAAATGCAATAAAAAAAATTACATTGACCTCCTGTAATTTCTTGAAATTCACATGACACACCTATGTCTTTCTGGCTTTACAGTAACACTGGTAGGAGTACAAGATGTAATGTGTTTCTTGGGTAATTGGGACTGTCAGTGTAATATATTTTAAACAATTAAGATAAGTATCTGCTCTCCCTCTTTTTCATTTTGTTTGGATAAATATCACTAAATCAAAGAAAATACATTTAAATAAATGTAAAATAATTTTATTTATTATTATAACAAAAATATATAATCAATTTTGTAACTCATAATATTTAAATAGGACGCTATAAGTTGACACTCATAAATATTTTCACTGCCCATTCTACAAATCATTTTATTATTTTTATATGTAATAACCATTTATATTTTATTTAAATAACTTAATTTAGTATATTATTATTATTATTATTATTATTTACGGTTGGTAAAAGAATGTCAAATAGAAAAGTGGTGTTAAAGCATCTTTTCCCATTTAAATAATAATTGTTTTGATAATATAATAAATTATACTTTATATTTTTTATAATATAATAAATTATACTTTATATTTTTTATAATATAATAAATTATACTTAATATTTTTATAATATAATAAAATATATGTGTAACATAATTTACTCTATAAAAAATTATTAAATAATAATTAATTTTTAAAAAATAATTAATTATTATATTAACTAAATTAGATATTATCTTATAAATTAGAAAAATATTGATATTTAAAGTAGTTTTTATTATTAGTAAAAATTTATATAATAATTTTAAATTAATATTTTACATTAATTATCAAGATTTTAACTACTATAAATTAATAATTTTTTAATTTATAAAATAATATTTATCATAATTATATATTAATTATTTATTTTTTATCTCTAAAATTAGTTATTATTTAATGAGTTTTATGTGATACTACTTTTTCACATTTATATATTTTTTTTCAAATCTCACTAAAATAACTAAAAAATATTTACATAGGATCGAGAGGAAAATAGTATACATAAGGAAAAATTTACTATTGTGGGAGAATTTGGAATTACTAAAATGAATAAATTTAAAGAAGTCGTATTTGTTTTTTATTTATGATATGCATTTTTGTTAGTTTTTGTTAATGAATTATTATGTTTTTAAAATTAATGATTTTTATTATTATGATAAGTATGACTTTTTATATATATTTTTTTATTTTTGTAATTATTTATTATGTTTTTAGAACCAACAAAATATTTAATCTATCATGCTGGATTTGTGTGTATATATATATATATGGTGCCAAAAAAATATTAGGAGTAGTTAGTATCATAAAAGTGTTTAAATAAAATTCAAATAAAACTATCACTATAAGAATTATAGTGACAATAATCTCTCTTAAATATAGACACACATAATAAAATACGGACGTTAAATATATTTTAGCATAAACATAAATTGGATTGGACAATAGAAACTAAAAAGTTGGAAACAATTTTTTTGTGATGGGTTGTAGTTACTAGTGTGAGCTTAACCCTCTCTAGTTTGAAACTAGTAGATATGTTTCCTTCTAGATTAGAGAGAGTTGAGTTCTCGCTTAGTCTAACCTAGAGAGGATTAAGTCCTAGCTAAATTGTAAGCGAATGAGTTAACTTTTATGTGATGGATTGTAGTTAAGTCTAACCCAGAGAGTGTTAAGCCCTAGCTAAAGAAGAAAAAAAAAAACTAAGCCTTAAGCCTTAACTATGATAACGTGAATGGATAGAAAGATAGTAGATAAATATTGCCTACAATATTATGAAAAATAGATATTAATGTGAAATTATCTATCTAAATCAAGGAATTGAATTTCACAAAAATGTCTCCTATAATATGCATGCAATGATAAATTCGATACATTATTCGCTACGTATCACCTCCTTTTCCACGGACGACGATGTAAGTTCTTACTTTCTAAAACATTTTCATAATGTATTATTATTGATTATTTTTTCAACAACATATCCTGTCACACAAGTTTAAACATATCCTCTTACAACCTCTTTATCAAATAATAATAACATGTTGGTTAAGTCCTTTTTCTAATCGATAGAATATTTTTCACACTTTCACAATGACACCATATTTCATATATACTTTAATATCATTTATACATTATCGATGCACAATACTTACGCAGGACAGACAATTACGGACAAATATTTTAATATCATCTATATATTATCGATGCACAATACTTACGTAGGATAGACCATTATGGACCTACTCTATCCCTATTTCTGATATATATATATATATATATATATATATATATATATAAAATTGTGGCATTGTTATTTGTTAAATTCAAAAAATAAAATAGTATTGATTAATAATGAATAAATAAAAATGAAATTTTATAGAAAAATGATGTAATTCTACAATTGAAGTAAGATTGTTAGAGATTAAAAAGTAGAAAAATAATAACGGCACTGTTTAAAAAATCTTTGTTGATCGATGTGCATGAGATATGATGTAAATACTTTGTTGAGTTTTGAGTTGAGTTGAAGCCATTAGACCAAACTCCAACTGCAGAACTCCAGAGTCCACGTTTCAAGTATCTATCTTCTATCTATATATACGCAAGTGCAACCTGCCAAACACAACTCCCAAAAACCAAAACACAATTTAAACAAAAAAAATAAAAAGGAAAAAAAAAGAGGGAAGAAGAATGGGATGAAGCTGGAAATCGAAATCTTGAAGAGCAAAGAAAGGAAGGCATTGACATTTCAAAGATGGAGCAACGAAACCCTTCTCCGTCGCCGTCACCCGTTCGAGTCCTCATTCGCCCTCCGTCTTCTCCCTCGCCGTCCTCCTCCGATCATACATCGCCGGCGCCGGCGCAGCCGCCGCTCCCTCGTGCCTCCGATGGCGTGGTTGTTGTCGGCTTCATCGCGCGACGGCATGACGATTCAGCGCAGCTCCTCGACCGCGTCATCGACTCCAACGTCTTTGCCTCCGGCAATCTCGACGCCCCGCTCCTCGTCGAGGATGAGGAGGCGAGGGAGTGGTTCGAGCGGAGGAGAATCAGCTACTTTCACGACCACGAGAGGGGGATTTTGTTCCTTCAGTTCTCTTCCACTCGCTGTCCCGCTATTCACACGGCTACGGACGTTGCGCCACCGGGATTTGATTCCGCCTTGGAGGAGCACGAGTTCGGCGACCTCCAGGGAATGCTTTTCATGTTCTCTGTAAGTCATTTTCTTCACTGTTCTAAATACCTTACATTATTATGTATACTATTACAATGTCCATAACCTAATCATATAGGCTAAATTACAGTTAGAGAAGTTTTGTATTCATGTAATGAAAGTTTGTGGGATTAGAGTTGGATTTATATTGTGAAAGAGACAAGTATACTAGCGTTCAGTGAATTAATAAGTTGAATTTATTAGTTAGCTTTTGTGAAATTACAGAGTGCGTAGTCTGTATTATTTTGATTTTAAATTGTGCGTGGTTGATGGTGTAATTGACGTCATAGAAATGCAGGTTTGTCATGTTATTATATATATTCAGGAGGGGTCACACTTTGGTTCTAGGATTTTAAGGAATTTTCGTGTGCTGCAATCAGCTAAGCATGCAATGGCTCCCTTTGTTAGATCCCAAACTATGCCGCCATTGCCAGCTAGATTGCATCCTTCATCGTCTTCTAGACCTGCTTCGGCAGCAAACAATTCTTCTCCAGGTAGAGGTGGTGGTAACTTGAGTCGCAATGTGTCGGCCATATCTCTCATGTCAGGTTTAGGTTCTTATGCTTCTTTGTTTCCAGGACAGTGCATACCTGTCACACTGTTTGTATTCATCGATGATTTCTCCAGTTTATCTAGTTCCAGTGCAAATGGGGATGAATCTTCAGATAGTACTTCACTTAGTCACTCTTCTAGTTTGAGTGGAACAGCTAAGGGAAACTTGTCTGCTAAAGGTTCTGGTTCGGTAGTTGTGCTGGCACGCCCCGCAAGTCGATCTGAAGGTGGATTTAGGAAGAAACTACAGTCATCTCTTGAAGCACAAATTCGCTTTCTGGTTAAGAAATGTCGGACGTTATCAGGTCCTGAAATAACTCATCCTGGCGTGAGAACTGGGGGTTCTTCAACTTCTGCACCTTTGTTTTCACTTGATGCATCTAGGACAGTTGTCTTGTTAGATCGGTTTTCAAATCAAAGAGGCGAGTCTCTTGAGTTTGCCAGTGGCCTTGTTGATGATGTGTTAAATGGGAAAGCAACTTCAGATTCCCTTCTGCTCGAAAGCCATGGTCAAAGTGCAAGCAAAGAAGATTTAATATCAGTTAAGGAGTTCATTTACAGGCAATCTGATATTTTGAGAGGGAGAGGGGGACTAATTAATACCAACAGTGGCTCAGCTGCTGGTGTTGGCATGGTTGCTGTTGCAGCAGCTGCAGCCGCTGCCTCAGCTGCATCTGGGAAAACATTTACTACTCCAGACCTTCCAAATCTTGAAGTTTGGTTATCTTCTAGTCGTCATATCTTGAGTGGAGTTCTCTGTGCAAAAGGTGGTTCCCTGGATGAATTTGATATTATCAAAAGAAAACCTCATCCTAGGAATGCTGTTTCATCCTCAGTGGAAGGATCTTTGAAGAGTACAAATCCTTTAGATGTTGCAGTATCTTGGTTACAAAGTGGTAGAGGGTTGAACACTAAATTCTCGACTGTGTGGTGCCAAAGAGCCATTCCAACTGCAAAGGAAGTTTATTTGAAAGACTTGCCTGCTTGTTATCCTACTTCACAGCATGTGGTCCATTTAGATAAGGCTTTGAATGCATTTCGCTCCATGGTGAAAGGACCTTCAGTGGAACTATTTGCAAAAAAATTGGAAGATGAATGCACTTCCATGTGGAAATCAGGAAGGCAACTATGTGATGCTGTTAGTTTGACAGGAAAACCATGCATGCACCAAAGATATGATGTTGAAACCAGTAATTCAGATTTAGGAGCCTCTCCCAAGCCACATTCAAGTGGCTACTTTTTCCTTCATGCTTGTGCTTGTGGGCGTTCCCGGCAGTTACGTCCTGATCCTTTTGATTTTGAATCAGCTGATGACAGTTGCTTCTCTGACTGTGATAAGCTACTTCCTGCAGTCAAATTACCAGAAACAGTTGCAGGACCTTTTAAATCTTCTGCTTGGAGTTTGCTTCGTATTGGGGGTGCTAGGTACTATGAATCTTCTAGAGGCTTACTTCAAAGTGGATTTTCTGCCACTGAAAAATTTCTTTTGAAATGTACAATATACCTAGAGAAAAAGAAAATACCAAATGGTTCTACAGAGAGTATAGTGATGCAAGGTTCTGTAATTAGGGCACCCAAGGTTGAATCTATTGCAGATGCAAAGAAAACTTTGGCTATACAAGGTCACCCTCATGTGCAGAACGGAGTGGAAGACGTAGGAACATCTTTAGATGTCATGAAGGCTGATGATAAAAAGATAAGTTTTGGTAGAGGTTTCCCTATTTTCAAAATGAGAAAACCTTTTTCTGAGGTTGTTGCTGGATCAACGTCTAGTGATTCAGGATTCCCTCCTCTTCAACAAAGGAAATTGCCAACATCAGGTTCAGAAAAGGGGATGAAACAAAGCAGGTCTAGTAGTCGGACTGTTGAACAGGTTAATGCAGCCATTGATCATCAACTATCTCAAAAATCTCAAAATGTTTCATCTACTCAGGGAAATCTTGATGGTAATCGCAAAAATATCTGCAGGGACGGTGATCCCTTTTTGCGAATTGGTAGCAATGTAGTACCTGTATACTTGAATGATGGTGAAAGGAACAAATCACATTCTTTGAAGCATGTTATAGTATATGTTGGATTTGAGCATGAATGCCCCCGTGGCCACCGTTTTCTGTTGAATGCCGAACATCTTACCGAACTTGGATCTTCATACTCATCATCTGAAGAATCTCATGTATCTTCTATGGAGCCTTCTGACAGAAATCAGGCATGTCATACTAAAGTAAGCAAGAATGCTTCCTGGAACAAAGTTCATCGAAGCTCAAAAGAAATTCTTTCTGCAGCCACAAATAAGGAAAGAGATGTGAACAAATCTAATGAAATGATTTCTAATGGTGATTTGAATTCAAATGGGCTAATACATACTAACATTCCGCTAAAGCAATATAATGTGACTTCAACAAATGCATTCGCAAAACCCCTGAATCTTATGAAGGATTTTGGAGGAGATCTTCAAGCTATTAGCATGGATGGTGATGATCTTGCATTCTCCATGTTGAATCAAAACTTGCCTATCTACATGATCTGTCCACACTGCAAGCTTTCAAAGAATAATAAGGATACACCAAAGGTTAAGTTTGCAAGTGGGATCTCACAGCTTAAAAGAATTTTTCTGGTAGGAGTTTACTGCTTGTATAAGCATTAATTTATGTTTCAATTAGTATGATTGATTTTTCTGTTAATAATAAAATGCATATTTATGTTTAAACATGTTCTAATTTTGGAGTGTGTTTGTCATTTTATTCTTCTGATTTCTTTTCTTATAAGCCTACAGGGGTTGCACAAATTTCCTTTTGGTTTTTTGTCTTCTACACTTTGTCTATGAACTTCACTCTTCACATATTTGCATTATGTTAGAAATTGGATATAATTTTCTTGGGTAATCAACTCATGCATATAAATTTAGCTGGTTTATATTTGTATGCCACCTAATATTGATGTTGACTGTTGAGTTTAATTCTTTATTTTTAAATTATTATCAGATTAGCAAACTAATCTATAGATATTACTTTAGGTGACACCCGCATTTCCAGTGATACTAGCAACGTGCCCTGTCGTACAATTTGAGGTATGCCTTTATTCTTCCATTGTGCAGTTCTTGAAACTTTTTGAAAGTAAATTAACTATAATTTGCATATTTAAAAAGCCAACTAACTCTCTATGCATAGAGTTAAGCTTCTCAAGAAATGGATGCTTTATGATGCAAGGGAACAACCTTCTGTTGTGTACTATAGGCCAAGCTTGTTGATGTGTTTAGCATTTTGTCTATCACCATTTGTTTCATCTTTGTAATTGATGGTATTACTTTTACAAAAATGTTGTACAACTACAATCAACAGAGAACTTGAAAGCCTTTAATGTTACCTGTGATTTTTTAGCTGCCATCCCTGAAATGGTTTAACTATTGGAGTTTAGGGCTGTGATGTGCCGATGCTTGACTAATAGCTGTTTGGTTAAGACAAAAATCAACTTTTCAGGAAGGGGTAGTTGCTTTGTGCAGTATTCAAGATCCTTTTGTATAAGTTTTGGCTTTTTTTAAAACCAATTTTGCAGTGAGTAAAATTGATTTTGAGAGAACTTGAGTAGAATTCATTCTAGGTATGAGATCCAGAAAACACATATTTAAGAAACGAGAATGGTTTTTCTTCTAAACAAAAGTAGTTCTTCTAAACTCACTTTTATATATCATCCCCTAATGTAATATTTTTAATCTTGAATCTTTCAAAATCAATATATCAATATCTAAAACAAAACCAACCCTAAATCCAAATTTTGCATCCTTATTGTTTTTTGTACTTTTTAAGTTATATAAATCTGCTGATCTGCTCAATTGTGTCTTGCTTTTTTGACCTTGTAGACATCATGCTTGCCTCCCTCAGTTCCAGATCGTGAGCAAAAATTGCAGTTTAGCCTTGGATGTGAAGTGATCTTGCCACCAGAGAGCTTCCTAACACTTAAGTTACCATTTGTATATGGTGTCCAGCTTGAAGATGGAAACAAACATCCTCTTAACCCGTTCGAACAACAGCCTGAAATGACTGCCTGGATTGCCAAGGGCACAGTACTGCAGATCTTGTCCAAATGGAACAATGATGAGGAATATCAAGCCCAGTAAAAGCTTTCTAAAATTTTGAGTGGCCTTCTTGGAGTGAAAAGGAATGAATGTCAATAGCTTCTCCAAAACTCAGGTGCAGTTTGTGCCCCTTGCTTTTTCCTTTTAGCTAACATCATGTTTTGGAAATTTAATGGGCAAAAATATGCACCTTGCTATAATTATTCAGTATAGAAACTGGATCCTTTATGTTAAAGGAAACAAATTATATTGTGTGCCCTTTCAAAGATGCCCTTGGTGGTCCTTCTAATGGAGAATGTTGCTTCAAGGTAAAAGCTGTATATGAGATCATAGGAAACAATTGACAAGAGTATACTGTGGCAGGGTCCCATCCAGTTAAAAACTTGTGCTAGAATGTCTTGATGTGAAGTGATACACGCATGTCTATCTACCTTGAAGAACTAGCAGAAACCTTCTAAAAAATGTTCCTTTTTTTGCTTCGTATGTTCTTGACAGAATATTTGCAAGCTGTGATTAAACTTTAGTCAGTACCCTTAAAACCGATGTGTAAAGTTTTCTACACTCCTTGTTAGCTAAATTATAGGATATTTGCAAAAAAATGTTCCTTTTTTGCTTCGTATGTTCTTGACAGAATATTTGCAAGCTGTGATTAAACTTTAGTCAGTACCCTTAAAACCGATGTGTAAAGTTTTCTACACTCCTTGTTAGCTAAATTATAGGATACTTTTTTTGCTTATGAAGATTATGTACGAATTTTGAAGGTCTAGAACTAATCTTAAATGTGTCGGACAATAAATTAGGCTATTAATGCTGATCACAGTTCAATATTGTCTTGCATAAAATAATTGAGTTTGTGACTTTGCTGGGATTGGAGATGTCTGCAGGATAAGCAACTCTGTGGATGATGGATATGGTCTGCAATTCAATTACTGATATGTAATGGAATCTAATGGAGTTCATTACTCAGGCATGAACTGGTAACATAGATGTTTTCTTTTGTAAATTGTCTGTACTTAAAATCACCACCCTTTTAATTAGGTGCAATTGTCGGCCTCTTGGTTATTTGCAGCTGTGGTACGCTTTCTAGCTTCTTCACAAGTTCTTGTATCTCATGTGGGTATCTGCAAATTCATGATTCAATTATTGCTGTCTGAATTTATTTGGATGATATCGCCCTTTACAAATGAAAGTATTCCATGATTAGAAGGAGTCTGAGATAAGTGCATCAATAACCAGAGAATCATAATGGTCCCAGTAATGGTATGTGACTATGTTTTCTGGACGCAGTTCTGTACTTTTTCATATTTATCTTTTCAATTGTCCTCTCTTACGAAAGACTTCATTTGTTATGATACTTTTTTTCTCTTTAGCCTTCTTGACAGTAAATTTGTTGTGGGGGTCTGCTTGATAATTTGATTAGTTGATACGTACGTTCTATCAATATTGTGCAGCTTATTATATAGAACTATAAAATAATATAAATAAGCAAACAAAAGGTGCAGTTTGTTAGATCATGCAAGGTAGGGGTAGAGTTGGTTGATCGCTTAAATTTGCACGTATCACAGCTAATTGCATAAGCAACTCTTGAATTTAGATTGAATACACTATAAAAGAATCTCATTATCTCTCACATAATTCTTGGACATCCTTATGATTTATCCTTTTGGCAGGTGATGCCCGTCAAAGTTGTAGTTGAAGAAAAGATAGGATGGATGGAAAGCGTATACGTAGAAGATCATATAACGAGGACACTGATTGATATCTTTGATGTAGTGATCTTGTTCTTCGACGTGAAGCACAATATATGAGCAATGATATTGACCGTGTGCATTCCAATATTATGCCAAAAGCACCAAAGTATAAAAGGAGCAAGCGTTAGGCCAGCAAGGAAGAACCGTGCGCATTGGTGTATCTTGATTTCTTGATATCCTAAGCTTGCTGACTATGAAGTGGTAAAAAATGGTTGAACTGAAGCCTGTGGATGGGGCCTCTGAGAAAGGCTAAAATCGAGTGTTCTTGAAACTGTTGGCTTACGCATTACCTCAGCTGGGGAACAAACAAACTGTAAACTTTCATTTTAGTCCGTAGGGTTATATGCATTTCTCGCTTTATTTTATTTCTTGATTTTATAACTCTTCCTTAGTCATTTATTTTGTAAAAGTGAACCATTCCATTTTCTTTCTCTTCCTTTTGTATTAAAATAGTTTAAAGAGAATTAGTCCCAACTTTCAAAATCGGATAAAGAAAAGTTTGTAGAATAGATAAAATCAGTGGTCGTTGTTCAATTCTAGGGATTAGAATTAGAAAACAATTCATAATTTCTTGGGTGAATTTTATACCCGGATTACTCCGGGGTGTTTAAAATTACTTCTCCTTTCCTTATAAAATGGAATGAAGATCAATGTAAATCCAAGTTTTGTGCACCCTCTCACCCATCCGAAAATGTGATTAATCATATGCATGGACATGGTTGATTTTATTTAGCAAAATGTTTAAAGTTAATGTAATAATATATTACTAGACGAGTCAATATACATTGTTAGGAGAGTCACGAGATCATTGAAATATTTTATGGTAGTTATCTTTGTTTTATAAGTTGATAATAATATGTAAATAGAGTTAGTTTCACTAGTTAAATAAACGTGATTGTATAAAATTAGTGATTAATTGTATCATTAAATTATTGAGATATATAATTGACTTATAGCCAATGATTAATGATGTTAAGAAGTCATTAATTATATTAAACGTCTGGTGGACATTTTCGAATGTGTGAATATTCACTATTCTTTTCTCCCAGTTTTGCTGGTTTACAGTTACTCCAGTCTCTGTCGAATGAATTTTTTTAGAAGCACGAAATAATTTTAGAGGTAACTTATTATGAACGTGTCTTTGTAGGGTTTTTGTTATGCTAGTCTTTGTAGTGTTTTTATTTGTTCTGAAAATTGGAGAATTACACATAACGAAATGTGATATCATACTATTATTATACTGATGGTGTTTGAGGCTCATACTAGCTCCAGATGTTGACGCCCATATTGTGTTTCATGGTTCATCATAATCTCTTAAATGCAAAACGTCATACTTAGTGCATTGATTCAACCAGAAAACGATGCCACGAATTCAAAGCCTTGGTTCAGAAGAGCGCCAGTCACCCATAGCTTCAAATTTTGCAGGTTAATTTCTGGTTCTGATCCTTTTATCTGTTTTCATCACATCAATGACTTAATCCGTGAGTAAAAGTAATAACTCAATATTTCAAATAAATAGAATTATTGAATCGGAAAGGAGAGAGAGAACTGCTCACATTCAATGTAAATGTAAGTTGAAAACTGTTACAAACTGTAACCAAGTTTGAATTCTGAACATTAAAGCCTGCAAGAGACTCAAGAGCCCTGAATAACGATGCAGCCACTCCTTCTCCTTTATTGCAAACTATTTTTGCATAATACCCTCTTTCCTCCACTTGCAACATCTCCACCTACAAACAAGCATTCAAAAATGTTACACCAATTAATGTACATAGAAAGACTAGCTGAAAAGTTTTGGAGTTATCAGGAATTTCTTTAATCAAACCAACCTGCATGATCTTTTTGCAGATTGGGTGAGTATTACGGGCCGCTTGCACATTTTTGGGATTGTTAATTGATCCTTGATAGTTTTCAGACACTAATAAGGATGCTTCAAGTCCTGCAACTTCAGCCTTCAGCTTCCTAGCTTGAGCTTGAAGATCATGCACGTATGCTACTGCGTCTCCAATTATGGAAGCCTTGTCCATCTGTGTACATAACTATATCAATTACATTTCACTCTCAAATATAAAAACATGTTAGTTTTAGGCTCACTTTGGATAAATTTCAACGTAAACACTTACAGGAAAACAATAGTTTAAGTGAGAAACTTAATTCATTTTACCTTCATGTGTTTATAAAGAAATTCTTCTATACAAAACTTAATTAAACATATGTTCTTAGTTTCAAGCAACCTTCTTACATTACACTAATATAATAACAGTTTCACTAGCTTAATTAATCGAAAAGGGGACACGTACCTTTGTTATGTTGGGAACCAAAGAACGCAATGCGTAAAGCTTCTCCTTCATTCGGCCTCTCCTTCTCCTCTCAGAAATGAGAGTCTTGGACCTATCATTTTTTAGTTTGGGTTTGCAATCATCATTCTTGGTCGTTGTTGTCGTGGTTGTTTCAGAAGAATTCTCTCCATCATGTTCTTCTTCTTCTTCTCTTTCTCCTTCTCCCTTCATATTCCCATCAAAGCATGAAAAGGAGCTAAATGTGGAGCTTTGATCATAGACATTCACAGCATTGTTATTGTTCTGATCAAAAGGGTATGCAGGGCATGGTAAGAGCTGATTGTTAACAAAACTATCAGTGATGAGGTCAGAACCGAAGTCACAGTTGGCATCTTCATTCTCCCCTCGGATCAAATTAATGAACTGATCAAAATTTGGATTGTCAACGAAGTCGTACAGCTCAAAATCATTGATGTAAGCCAGTGTGTCTTGGTGAATTGCATCCATAGCGTTCAGTTAGAACTGGGGTAGCTAGAGGTCTGATCCTAATATATAGAAGGTTGACATGATTATTAATATATAGTTTTGGTGTGAATGGAATAAGAAGAGTTTCCTTTCATGTCACCAAGGTCTATTATTTTATTTGCACCATTGTTAATTAACTCAAGTGGAGATGCCTTTGATTTCTTTTCTGGTTACTACAGGCTGATCATGGCCGTTATTTATTTGGTTAGCATCTGTGGAAGGACCAAAAGATGTACACAAGATAGTTTTTTGTTGTTACTTGCATGTATTTTCTTTCAGAAACTATTTTACTCATTTGATACAACATATATCTTGTAGTGAATATATGAACTCTAGTTGTTTACATTGTAAAATGCTACTCTTTTCATCAAATCCAACCCGGAAGCTTCTTTGGCTGTTTATATATAATATAAATTCAACTCCGAGACAAATGAATTGCCATTTTAATTCTATTTTTATTTTATGTTAAGCATATATAAATCGAAATCAATCTAGTTGCAGCCTGATCTCAAGTTTTCAACTGTTGCATGATGAATATAAGTTATTGCAATTGGCAGTAGCAAGAATAATGCAGAACCAGCTTTAAGAAAACTGTGGATGTTGAAGTAAAAGTTCTAGACGATGTTAAGTAACCTTTTTCCAGAAGCAATTTTAAAAAACGCTGGTCCTTTTCATATCATATGCTGGCTAGCATATAACTAATTTTATGCTGCTTTAGAAGAGGTTGAATATGAGCATTTCTGGACTATTATATTGATTGAAGTTGAAGCCAGTATTATTGTCAAGCTCATTATCAGAAAAGGGTCACTTTCTATGATGAGTTCAGGATAAATAAATGCAGATGCGCTACTGTTATAATGTGAACAGAATCAAGTGGGAACATAATGACGTACCTCACATATTTTAAATTTCATAAAGCAAATGGAAGGTGCTGGGGATGGAAGTTAGTGGTTTCACAATCACAATAGCCGTCAAACTTTGCACCACATTAATTCACCCTATTTCATAAAAATATTTGATAAAAAAAAATCAACAATTTCTTCTATAATGTGTGCATGAGTAAAAAAGACATAGCTCACGTTCCTTATGTTTTTCACCATATGCAATTTCGTTTAATATGTTACAAAATAGTTTTTTTTAATTACGAAAATGAGTAAGTCGTGTTACACTGGTACAAGTTTCTTCTAAAGAAATTGTCTCAGAGAAAGAGCAACATGACGTACAAGTACATTAAAGTCATGCTATGGTTGAACAACTTTGGTTCAAAGTAATTTACATCAAAATCGTAAATGACTGACACGACTTTACTTAGTTAATAGATTAGGGTTAAGTGAAATTGTGCATGAGTGATACGATTTCAATGTATATCGTGTATGACTCTAACAACTTCAATTGTTTTATTTTACACTAAAGTCCTGCAAAGGTAGCATAACTTCAATATCCTAATTACTTTACTTGTGAAAAAATTGGTGATGTTGGAATTCAAAAAGAAAAAGGTGACAATAATAATCGATTAAAAACTTAGGGCTTAGGTTTTAACGAGTAGGGTTTAGGATTAAGGGGTTATGATTTAAGGTGTATAAGTGTAGGGTTTAAAGTGGAAGGATTATTATTAGTGTTTAAGGTCAATGGTTTATACAATACTGCAGCATAGTATTTTAACGACGATTAAAAAAGTCATATAAAGACGGTTCGAGGATCGTCGTTACTTTGGGTGTCGTTATAAAATCACATTAATAACACGTGTAGAAAACTGTCGTTATTCTGCCAAATAAACAATGAAAAAAAAAATGTATTTTTAAACCGTCGTTATAAATGTATTTTTTTTTAAAAAAAAGTTTTATTATTATATATATACTCTAATCCTGCATAAAATATCAAATTTACAGAACAATAATGCATGTAATATCATAATTTAAATATGAAAGTTTATATACAATAAATTAGTACATATAACATTTTACAAAAAGTTCTACAAATATATGAAAAAGTTCTATGTCATTCTAATAATTCATTTATCCTAAAGTCATGGTTACAAAATATTTTGACCATGTTATCTTCACATACTCCAATGCTTTCGAATCTAGCGGTTGTGGGTCATTGAAAAATTGTGACATTTGAATTTTTTTTGAATTAGTGCATGAACAATAAACCCCAAATTTTAAAGTGTTTTTGTATTGAGGAGGTATTACCTGGTCTCAACCTCTATCAATTTCAGCTTGCACAATAGCCGACATCCACTATATAGTAACCCGCATTCATAGTTTCCAGATTGCTTATTGCACTGCAAGTTAAAATAAATTTTATTAAATGAATGAATGAGACACATTAAAGTGAGTGAACAAATATACTTTAAATACCTTAAGGTGCATTTAAGTGAGTTTTTTTGCATTTTCACTTCCCCTCCAACTCAACATGTTATATCCAGAATAAGTATTAAAATAATAAAATTTAATGTTATAACACATAACATTAAGTAATGTATGAGTAATAAATTTGTGAATGTAGTATAATCATAATGGTTTGATAAATCTCTAATTTATACTAGGAAACATCATGCAAAATTTCAGAAATTTTCTAACAAGTGAAAGTATAAGAACTAAAACCTTAAAATACTTGAAAAATATCTAAATAATACTTAAAAGTAAAAAATAATAGTAAATGGTGGATTTTTGGAATTTTGGTCCACCCCCTTCGTCGTCTCGTTTCAAACAACTTTCATTTTTAACGCGTTTGCATCTGACTTCTTTATCAAAAGTTATGACCGTTTGAATGTTATTCATGCTATTTTTTAGCAACTCCAAATCTATCACTCTTCTCTTCAATGTTAGGACTCCTTAATCAAACATCCACTATATGAAGTTTCCACAAACCCTAAACTAATAACTAATCAACACCTACATGCAAATATTTATTATTAAATTAATTTAAAAATATAAAATACTAACCATCTATAGTGGAGTTGCGGGTGCAGCCAAGTCCGCGGTGACATTGTGCATCAGTCCTGACAGCGTGTGGTGGAGGTGTTGGCGGCGTGCAGAAGGTGTTGTCGGCATGCGGAAGTGAAGGGTTAGCGCACGAAGGAGAGATGCGGTGCAAAGGAGAGATGCGGCGCAAAGGAGAGACGCGCACAGGAGTTTGACGCATGGAGGGTTGGAGGTGCGAAGGAGGGTTGGAACAGTGTTGACTGTGGTGGAGAAGGAGAGAGGCGCGGAAGAAAGCTTGGGGTGCGGAGGGGGTAGGTCGGAGGTGGGAGCTGCGTTTAGTGTAGTGAAAGGGAGAAAGACGCGAATGAAAACAAAAATGAATGAGAGCTTGTAGATGAGCTTTAATTTTCACTCTTTTAACGACGATTTCCCACTTAATCGTTGCTACTTTTCCCACAACTCCTCGTTATTCCAGAAAAAGAACCGTTGTTATTTTGCCAGCAAATCTTGAAATCTTCACAACAAAATTATGTTACCCGCCCATTCTTATAATTAAAAAAAAAATGTTAATTATCATATTATCACGAGGAAATTGGACCATTTCGGTGGAAAAATGGACGTTATTAACATACAAGGTGGTAAGAATCTCATAGGTTTTGTTGTTTACTAATGTTAATGTTAACGTGTCTATATACAAGTCATGCGTATACTACCTTAATTAGTTGGTGATTCATCAATTACTTTGATTTTTTTAACTATTGACTTTCTGTTACCGTAAGAAATACATGCATATATGAACTGCATATATAACTGTGAAAAAGTGAGAGTAAATATATAATTGAACCATGCAGACACATGTTGCCTTCATTGACCTTAATCAGATGATTGAAGTTATGGATCCTCTGACCCTGTCTTCTTCTTCAGGAGGAGAATCTAAAGTGACATAAGTGACCACGGTTTTGATGCCTTATTGAGTTCTATTTTATGTTACCTAAGTATCACAAAAAGGGGAAGGAAGAAGCACACGCAGTGTAGTGCAATTTCTTAATGAACTTCACTGTTTTGGAACAGTACTTGTGGAAGACACGTAAAGGGGTGTGTGAGACAACAGTTTGAGGTGACGCTTACACGTGCCATGGCCCACTGTATACATTTTATTTTCCACGTATCATACCCAACACAACACTTCAATTCATCTCATTCTATCACAGCTATATCATAAGCTTCATAGCTGTTATATCAGAGAAAAATAAGATTTTTTTTTTTTCTGGTTTTGGTTCTAGAAACGATAAGCAGCAGGAATATGGTACACGTAGAAAATGAATAAATATTGTAGGATAGGTCATATTAACTTATTTTATTTTATCTTGGTCAATTTCTTAATTTCATGCCATGTCTCGGATGATGCATGACCCATATATTCTATTCTTTGCCATAGCCAAACTCAGTCAAACCTTGGATTATTTTTCAGTCCCTAATATGAATGAGTGATAGAGAAAATTGATTCGAGTTGGGTTAACACTAAAAAAATATATTAAATAAAAACTAATTTAAAAAATATTAGTTACTATTTTAATCAAATTAAAAATTATTTTAGAAATTATATGTAAAGTAATTTTTATTATTAATAGAAATTTATAAAATAATTCTTAAATTGATATTTATTAAGATTTTAACTATTTATAACTTTATATTCTAAATTAGTTTCTATTAATTTTTTTAAGATACTAATTTAGAATCTAAAACATTAGTCACTAAATCTTAGGTATCCAATTTAGTTACAAATTTATAAATTATTTTATAATTTTTTATTAATAATAGAAATTAATTTAAATATAAATATCTCTAAATTAGTATCTAATTTAGTTAATATAATAATTAATTATTTTTAATATTTAAATTTAGTTACTATTTAATTATTTTATTGTAATGTAATTTAGACAATAATGTTGGATGAATGAAAATATTTTGAATTAAGTTATTAATACACTATTGTTAACCCTCAAATTAATCATATGCATAGTTTTATTGTACAATTAATCTGTCACATTAACACTTTTCCTCATTCCACTTTTGTTTTGTACCATCTTCTATTTCAGTGGTGGATTCTCATTGTACGATGGAATTAAGACTGAGTTATTATGAGTGAATTTAAGTTCTAAATATTTTTGTAAATTGATGGATTTTTTTTAAACAACATAATTTGTAAGGAAAAATATATTTTAGTTTCAGAATGTTAATGATAATGCTTTTAAACTTTTGATGAGTAAACAATTAAGGTTTGGTTTATATTTAATAAAAGTGAAAAGAAAATGAAACACTAAAAAATATATTAATTCTAATAGATTGTGAATGAGGAGCATTTATTCGAAGAAAGGAAGAAAAATAACTAGAAGTGAAGATAAAGATAAAAAAAAAAAAAACATCTTCAATTCTTTATAAATAATAGAAAACACTATAAAAAATTTGTTTGGAAATTGAAATAAGCTAACTAGTTTAGGAGTAGCCGACTCTCATCTAAGTTTGGTTGGGAACTAAGGTTCTTAGTCTAAAAGGAAGTAAGTTTTTCTTTATAAGAATTTTTTATCAATGGAATGAGAATTAGAGAGTTTTTGTGAAGAGTGTGATTTTTCTTATTTTTTTAGAGAGTTCTTATCTTTATTTCTTTAGAGAGTTCTTATCTTGAATAGAATACTCTCAAGTGACGAATATTTATTCTTTTCTTATCTTCTTAATGAATTTTGGTAAGGTCTAGACCATCTAACTTAACTAGACAATCTAGTGGAAGATGTGCCTTTCTAGTATCTATGTAGAAAATCTTAGTAGAACATCTAGTTATTTAGCTTATACTAATATAGTATCGTTTGGAGCATCCATCTAAGTGACGATTTAATTCAATAACGAAATGCACAATTTACGTGTCTTTTCTATTTGTTTAAGTGCACGTTAGTTATGTTAGTTATATTGTACAAACAAGAATCTCTCCCAACAATTGAGATTAACTTAGTTGTGAGTTCAACTATAAAACATAAAATTGTGAGAGTTGAACGAGAGCCACTGAGAGAGAAACTTTGTGTTGTGATATTTATGTATAGTCAATTATGTTGTGGATGAGATTGAAGTTTGTTAACACTTTAATTGAACCACATTATTTTTACGTGCAATTATTCTTGTTCTTCCTTCATTTATCTTCTACAGACTACATTTACAGATTCTTTGTTATCGAGTTGTTGTTAGTGTGGTAGACACTTTTGCAATGAGTTTGATTAGAGTCATTCTAGAAAAATCTCCTTGTAAGTGGGGTGTCTTCCTCAATCAAAGATCTTGAATTTGAGCCCCCTTCTTGGAGTCATTATTGTTTTCAAAGATGAATCATTATTCCTAGTCATGTTCGTTCTCATTTCTTACTAACCATTCCTGGTTACTTTTCTCTTCTTGGAACCTTGCATTCTTGCATCAACTTTCCGTCACCATAGCATCCTAGAACCAACTTTAAGCAATAAAGAATCTTATCTTATCACGTCACACCATTTGTACAAATCAACTAAACATAACCAAACCAAAACAAAATTACATAGATGACCAACAAAAAATTACAACAGAGAAAATTCCTCTGTAAATTCACAATTTCCTTCAACACCAAAGAAGACATCTTATACAAAGTTATCTACCAGATAAAACTCAATTACTTTCCTTGACACCCCTGCCAGACCTTCAACTACAATAAGGAATAAGAAAGATACAAGAGGACCTTGGTGTGGACCCTTTTGTAGATGGAACTCCTTAGTTGGACTTTCATTTATTGGATGGAAGAAGATTCCAAGCAAGCTTTGATCCACCTAATTTATTTGTCAAGGAAACCCAACCTACCAAGCATGTAAAAGATGAACTCCCAACGGACAGAGTGGCTTTCTCATAATCAACTTTAAAAAAAAAAACATAACTTTTCTTCTTCCTTTTCATCTCCTCTAAGACCTCATTTTGATTATCTAAGATGTATAACTTTGTTTATCACCTTTTTCAACCTTAAAAGACAAAATCTTCGAGATAATTTTATATAAACAATCGGTTTAAAAATCACAAAACTCTCATGTCTACAATAGGGAGAATGAGTTTTTTTTCTAATGTAACGCGATTCCAGTAATAAAATTATTCTAAGTGACATATTATTCACAATATTTATTCAAATAACACGGTTTACTGTTTAAGATTTATTTTTCATGATCAAAATTCGATCAAATATTTTCCGAAGTAGCATGGTTACCAATAAAATTTTCTCACATGACATATTATTTCCAATATTTACCAATAACATTTTTTACTATTCATGATCAGAATTGGTTGGGAACCGAAATTTGATGTTCATTTTGACACATTATTACAAAAGAAATAAGTTAATATTGACGTACTTTAAAAAAATTTGGAAATTTAATTTTTGTAATTATTATTTTGATAAATTTTATATAACTATTAAATATTTAATGTGTCCATTATCATTAATAAATTTATAAATTTATTTATCTATTTTGTATATATTATTTATTTGTTTTTTCTAATTTGAATTTATGAATTTTCTTATCACTGTAATGAATTAAATTTTTAATATTCATTTTAAATTTCAATTTAAATAATTTAGAAAGAAAAGTTCTAATACATTTAAATAAATGCAAATTTACAATATTAAGTTGAATAATTAATTTAAATAATGACTTGATTTTTTAATTTTTATTATCAAATAATTTTATCATTATTAAATAATTTAAAATTTTATTAATTTTAAATCACAAAATTCCAATATTTTTCAAGAAATACAGTATTACTTAAAAAATAAAAAATAATTGTGACATGTTTTATTAACAACCACATCGCAACTCAATTTAATATATCATTTGATATGTTACATAATTAATTCAATAAATTTCTTTAAATTGTCACAATATTTAATAAGTTTGTAAAATTTATTGGGAACCGTGCTACTTTGAAAAAAAATCCATTAAATTCTGATCATGAACAATAAACATTACTATTTGGATTAACTTTTAGATAGAGATTGCAGAACAAAAATTAATGTCTTCATAGATTGAGATATTGGAGAACAAAAATCAACGTCTTTATGCTTTATTTGTGAAGTTTTCCAGATAGTGACACCACACAAAGGTCCCAATAAACCTTTTCCAGACAAAAGCATTTTACCTAAACTGCAGATCAGATCACTGCCACTATTTATTTCTTTCCAATTTGCATGAAGCTTTTGAAGAAGCTATTTCACCAGTTAAGAATTCCAGTTGTAAAAGGAGAGAGGAGTAAACTAAAATAAATAATGAAGGAAAAAAGAACAACATATAAGAGAATGTTAACAGAAAGCATATATAAGAATGTTAATATACCGAACATGTACATTTTGGAATAAAATTGTACTAGTAACCTTTAGAATCTCATTACCTTTTGTGAGCCTTCATTGTTACATCGAAATTCCATGTTTGAATTGTACTGTTACCAAGCACAAATCCATACAATGCTCCAAAAATCAACCCCTACTTTATCAAGCTTAAAGCCTTGAAGTTTCTTTCTTTAGGATTCAAGGACTTTCTTTTTATAAGATTAAAAACAGTGATTATTAATTTACTGACAGACCTTTACACAAAACAAGAATTTCCTACTGAAATGGTGCTAATTTGATGTTTAATACAAGTGTTTATGTCAAGTTCAATCTCACATCTAACATTAACAAAATTGACAACGCCTTTGAAAACAACCATGCTTTGTGTGGCAAATTTTAGCCTTGGAAGATGGAAATGCAAGCAAAGTACCAGGCACTAACTTTAAGCAAACAAAAGCTGCGGGGCAAATTAATATCATATATATAGTATGTGTAGTTACAAAAAAATGTGCAGTCTCTTCATTTCAGGTGGTTGCCCTTATAAGATGCAATAGGAGACCATTGGGACCACATCTTCAGTGTTAGCCCCCCCAGTCCCCATGCAGTCAATAATCTGTCACAACATTTTTCACTTTGTAGATTTAGGGATATATCACATGGACCTACATAACCATCATGTTGCATTCAAACAGAAGCTGAAAACTACCAGTTTTTGCTAGCTGCCTAACATCTGTAACAAAAATATTTATGAGCTGTTTCTTGCTGTCTCTCAAAATGGTTTAGACTGGATTATAACCCGAGCTCCTGAAGCAAGCCTGTTGAGTTAAACCAAACTCATTAATCAATGACTCAAAACTATAAGAACAACCTAACAAAAAAAAATTAAGGACATGAGTAGAAACAAAATAAAGACAACACTTAACTTTCTTCAATTTTGATCACTCTCTCTTCTTCTCTAAATGAGTCTATCCTCTTAGATTGCTTTCTCCCTGACCCTGATGAAGTTTCAGTGATCCTTTTGCTGCTGCCGTTAGATGGTGCTGAAGATAAGCCTGAACCATTGGTTCTATCCATGGAATTTCTTGATCCATCAGAAACAGGAGATATCATGCGTTCACCTAGTGATTGATTGGTCAATGAAGCCTTTACTGACTGTGGAACACATTTTGAATTTCCTGGGGATGATGATTCCTCCATGTCTTGTGATTTCAACTCTGTAGATGTCCTGCATATTTGTTACAGATGAGATATTGGCCAGGATGTGACGACTACTGTGTTCCTATCATACGCCTATCAAAATCAATCACACCACTCTCAGACATGAACCCACAAAGATGGTCATAATATTTTTTTATCACCAGTTACTTTTTGCAGCATGTCATACAAGATAATCTCCAAACAAGGACCTCCTTTTGTAAGAAAGGAAGAACACGTACGTTAAAATTAAAGCTTAGAAAGAATTTTGTAAACTGCAAAATATATTATCAAATTAGGATGCTATTCCCAACATTTGTTCTGGCATACAAAACATAAAATCCTTATTCTACTTTATGATTCCTCTCCTCGGGTCCTTTTTTTTCTCAGAGTTAAGTGTTTCACATGATAAGAGACAGAAATAAAAAATTGAAAACTCAAGAGAATCAAATCCTCCGTTTGTCCATTCTTTTTTGCCTTTTTACTTTTCTTTTCTCCTTCCCTCCTGTGGGAGGATGCTAGCTATTGGATTTGGAAGTTCTAATGATATCTATTTTATTTCAACAATAACTTCATTAAAAAGCAATGAAGCCCCTTCTTTTGTGCCTTTGAAGCCTCCATTTCCTTAATCATCTTGCTGTACTATCTATCATAAGTATAGACCTAAGTAAGCATGTGAAAGCATTACATTTCATTAAATATTATGTATTTCGAAAACAAGTTTCAAACATAAATAATTTGAGAAAAGTGTTATAATCTTTCACCTTGAACAAGTTCTGAACTAACAAAGTGACTAGACTTGTTAGATGCTCAACTGTTTTTTATCTAAAAAATGTGTGAAGTTGTCTTGGTAATAATGATTAACTAGCATCTCATTTAGTTTGGCTCAATCCAGACAAACCTCAGGTCTGGTAAAAACTCCAAGTAACATAAGCATTTTAACACCGGATTCAGGTATTTTCTATTTTTGTACTATGGCACAATCTACACGGTAATTGTGCCCTAATGCAGCATTGTTCACTTTTGAAAGAATAACACAACAAAAATTATTCTTACTACTCGTCAGTCCTAAAGAACTCACTTCCTCAGCTTTGAAAAAGAATTCTCCGAATTTATGACTGGCATGGTCCATTTGCAACAAACCAAACAGCAATATGTGATAAACCATGATTTTGGAATGGAAACAGTAACTCTACCTAATGCTAATTTGTCTAGTTGCAAGAAATGAATTGAAAGCAAAACCTACCTCTCAGAATTGAAAGAAGAAGAGCGTTTCAGAACATTATGTCCACCTTCTTCCTTCAGTACTTTAGACTCCACTACGCTCCCACTATAATATTCTTTGTCTTCCAATTTGAGGCCCGTCACCTTCGTTTTCTCTGCTAGGCAGTCAAATTCCCCAAACATAACAGAAGTTGAGAACAATGGGGAGGGGAATTTGGAATTGGAAAGCCTATTCTTGTAAGAAGGAATAAGGCCAACACTATGATTTTTCACAGATATAGACCCGCATGAGATCAGTTGCATTAGTAGACTTGAGGCTTTCAGCCTTGCATTGGTTTGCATTCGAATACGCTCCTCTTCAAGGATCCTAAAGCTGTTCATTTTACTCACATCAGCTCTTATAAGGGACTCCAAAGTCTCAGTTTTCCCTCCAGAAGATGATGGACTACAAGTTGAGGGAGGAGGAGGAATAGTATCCATACCGATTTCAGGATTGTCTTTCACTTGTGGCACTTGAGCATCACTTATTTCATGGCACTCTGGTTCTAATGACCCATCATCCTCGGTTGATACACCCCTGGTACAAGTTTTCTGCGTTTCGGTTTTGCTAACATTTTCTTCTGTCTGAGTTGAAGCATCTGCCAATCCATCAGTCTTGTAGATTTTGTATTCTGTCAATGGTAAACTAAGAGAATCACTTGTCCCTGCTCTAGACTGAGGAGACACATCAGATGAACCAGTTAGTTGTCTTGGGGAAAGTTCATCATCTTCTTGGGAGTTTCTTGTATCTTTCTCATTCAGGCTGGAAGAGGTGGAGGCCTCATCATGGCTCCTACAAGAAACCGGCTCTGGCAACTGCTTCAGGTTCTGAGTTTTCACATTGCTAGTAGGGCTAAAACGTTCTGCAAGGCAAAATCCACAATCATTATAAGATCTCTAACAGGACCTAAGAAAACACAACATGATTTAGACAAACAAAATATTAAAAATAACATTCTTGACCTGAATTCGATTCGTAAAATAGCTCAGAACCTTTGAGGACATACTCATTTCCATGAGCAGGTAGAATTAGATCGTCTTCACAGAGATCATGCCACACAAATCCGTTTTTGTAGCTTCTGAATAACATAATAACAAACATACATGATGAAATGTGAATAAAAAGCACAGCCAATTAGATCATGGGGTGAAGCAACAAGACAAAGCTCAACAATCTCGACTGCTTTATCCAACTAAGACAATACACATTGGGAAAAGATCCTCTCCATTTCTTCCATTACTATGCTTCTGAGAAAACAAATGAAATGAACATCAACCTGCGTTGACTTTCCCAAAATGCAAAAGAGAAACAAGACAGACCCTACCAATCAACTCTCAGCCTTTATTCACAATTTCCAAGCTCGCTTATTCTCACCATTCAAAATAAACACCAAGAGAAATATTAATTAAGGAATTGAATAACTTCCTCACCTCTTACAAGACCACGAATACAAAGAAGCCATGCCTCTACCTCTCAAAGCGTTTAGTCTATCAATCACATCTGCACACAAAGAACCCCTAAAAAAACCACACCCCACAAACAAAAACAAAACAAAAAACACAAAAGCTTCTGCTTTTCCGTTTTTCATATGGAAAAAAAAAAATCTACCTCTCAAAACCAACCCATCAGGGGATGAAAGTGGAACCTCCATGAAATGAGGATGTTCTAACTGTCTATTCCTGCAGAGATAGTAAACCACCGGCACCTTCCGATTCTGATAGTACTTTGGGGACTTCTCCGTCCACACTTTGGCCCTCTCTGGACTCACTTGCCGGTACTTTCTCATCCGTGCTTCCATTCCCACAATCACAAACTCGTAAAAATCCAAACTTTCTCCGCAACTTGCTACTGGGTCCAATTATTAATTCTCTTCCACCATCACTTACAGCACACCAGAAATCTTATTGAAGCTGGAAAAACCATCAGCAATAACAACCCAATAATTAAACAATCAAAAGAAAGACCTGTGTAAAAAAGTAAGCAATAAGAAAGATCGTACAGGAATCTATGTGGTCACGTTGGTTTGTTTAGTTGCAAATTAAGAAAGGTCGTGCCTAGAAGAACGTGAAGTGATACAAAATTCCAAATGAAATGGAATTAGAAGAAACTTGAAGACAGAGAGAGAGACAGAAGATTGTGATGTATGAACTGGAGTGTGAAGTGAAGAATATAAAGCGTTTAGAGAGAGAGAGGGATAAAGTTCTTATTAGATTGAAACAGAGACAAGACGGGAAGTGAAGTGAAAGTTGCACCTTACTTCCTGTAATCTTTTGGGTGATTTGATGGACATATGTTTCTTATGTTATGCTCAGACACTCACTTTTCCTTTTGCCTTTTTTTAATTTCTTAATCATTCTCTTCTATAATTATATTTTGTATTTAAAAAACTTGTATGAACTGAATCTGGCTAACTAATCAAAATTACTGTATGTTTCAAGATTCGACGAGATTCATCAATATGCATATTGATCAAGTACTCAGACTAGAAAAAATAAACACATGAAAACGCTTTTCACCAATAAAATTCTCACATTAATAACGGCATTGGATAGTAAAAGTCAAACTAAAATACTTATAAATCACTGCTAAGATAAGGGATTCATGTAAAATATGAGTTACTTTGTCTAATCATTGATTAGTGTTAGGTTTAAATGGCAAATTCTGTATTACCAGCTCTACTTAGTAGTTCCGTTCAACCGCTCTAAAGAGTTGTGGGTTGCATTAATACAAAATTGAGCTACAATTCAATGCTCATCGTTATGATATTAAATTTTGTATTTTATGGTGTGAATTTGGAGGGGATGTGAAAGATTTGAGGAAATTAATTTGAAGTGATTCGAGAAAAAAAGTGTGAAGAAAGTTATATTGTTTAGATTGAATAGGTTAAAATGAATATGTGAAAAAAATATTATTGAAATTTGTGACTAATATGATAATTATGATAAAAACTTTAATTTTTTAAGAAGTATAAAATATAAGTTTATAAATTTATTTATATTTTTAAATATTTGAATAATAAAATATGAAATATTATTTTGTAGATTTAAATTAATTAAAATTTTATAAATTATTTTTAGTATATTTTAATAATTATTTTCATAAAAAATGAGTTTCTTATTATTATCATAATATTACAAAATTTCATAAAAAATAAGTTTGGGAGTGATGTGATAAGTGTGATTGAAATTTTAATTTTTTAATTAATAAAAATTAAAATTATAAAATTATTTTTATATTTAATAAATTAATTATTTAAAAATTATTTGTTATTCATATGTTATTTTCAATACTTTATGATCATGTTTAATTTCATTGATACCTTTTATTGTATAAAAAATTTCTTAAAACAACTCATCATATGATAATTGTATATCAAGATATTCACAATCATATAAAACTAAACTAAACTAAAATAAATGTTTAAATATGTTTTGGATCTTATACCAATTTTATTTTATTTTTTTGTCCAAGTAATTTTTTAATATTTTTAAAATGTTTTGTTTTTTATTTTGTAATTATTCTTTCTTACAAAGAAATTTAACTAAAAGTAACGCCAAAAATAAATAGAAACACTTCAAAATTACTTATAATCTATGAAGCTAAGACACTTCTCTTAAATAGGCGTATCTGTGTCGGACACACGTATCGGTGTCGACACTCGTAGGACACTTATCAGTGAAGTGTTCAATTCAAAAATATTTGTTGGATTTTTGAAAATTCTAGCACGATTCTAACACAATTTTAAAAGGTATAAATACAATAATTTTCTAAAAACTCAAATTTATTGTATAAATTTTTGTTATGATTATAAAAATAAGGAACAAATTCTTTTGAACCTGTCATAAAAAATATCTTCATGCTCCCAAAAGAATCTCAAACATACTTTTGCACATAAATATTTATTTTCAATTTATATAATTCAAAATTATATAATGTATAGATCTGTGTCCTCATGTCCTACATTTTAGAGATTATATGTATTTTCATGTTCGTATCTGTGTTGTGTCAATGTAAGTATCCGTATCTGTGCTACATAGCTTATAATTCCTTTTTATATAAACACAAATAAAATTCACTATAATTATTAAAAAAAGTGTACTTAAATCTAAAATTTTAAAATTTGTACTAAAAAATTATATATTCATAATAATACTGAAGTTTAGAGAAAGAAAAACACATCACATCGTATTGTTTTGTAAAAGAAGAGATTTGTTATTGGATGAAAAAGTTGAGAAATAAAAATAAATATTAATCAACGTATACTATTCATGAATAATCCAATATAATAATTTGTATTAAAAAAAATCTATAATATTATATATATATATATATGTGTGTCCGATATTAAATATTACACTAAAAAATAATCAAATTATACTAACATAATTTTTACTAAATATTTCATTATAAACAACTTTGTATAAAAGATTTGTCGATTCAACTGAATTACAATCTTGTATTTACATAATTATCTATACTCAATTTTATCACAATTGCCTAAAAATAATAAGATGAACACGTTATTCATATTTTACTATATTTTATTTTCATAAACATGCATTGTTTTTATTTATAAAGATATTAAGCGATTCTAAAATAATATAAAATTTTGCATATACAATCTATATTAAAGAAATATTTAATCCAACATTAACTTTTTAAAACATGATTCAATAAAAAATATTAAATAATGTAATATTTAATAAAATTTGTATAATTATAATTTGGTTTCTCTTCTTATATAATTTAATATATATATATATAACAAACTATCTATCAAAATAACAAGTGGGACAAAAATTACTTAATTAATGAAATAGCATGATTCATGAAGCTCTGCAGTTGCAGAGTATGAAATAATGTCTCTATTTTGGTTTCGTTGGAAATTTGTTGCAAGGACTAAATCACTATTTTAAAATTTATTTTAAATCTTTTTTCCAGTTTTTATTACTATGAAGTTATTAAATTTTTCTTACAAAAATTGTTAAGTGAAATTTTGTTAACAGAAAATCGTCCTGCTTTTGTATAGTTATTGCCATATTTATAACTTTAATTTTTTCTCATACTTAAAAAAAATATATAATCTTATAATATTAAATGTATTGAGCAAATTTATTATTATGTTTTTTATAAATATAAAGTATAAAGACAGATATTAAGTATAATGCAATTAAACGGTAAAACAATCCTTCAAAAGACATACTTATAAATGTTTGTTAAATATTAATTAACTTAAAGAGACGTAATATTATATTTACATAAAATAAACATTTTGATTTCTTTCTTATTCGTGGAGCTAAAAACTAAACCAAATATTATTAGAGATAAATAAATAGTCATTTAAATTTATTAAGTAAAACATTATCTTCTTTTTTTTCCTAAAGTTCAACTACATTAACCTCAACGTGGATATTTTGTTACAAGTTATAAAAAACTTAACAATTAAAATTTCACTAAAATTGTAATTAATTCATAAAATACTTTAACCTAAATTTTTTAACTGGCTATTTTTTAGCTTATTCATTTATGCCAATGAGGTTACTAAACTTGGCTTTATCATCATTTCTTTTGGGGTAAGGGACATGTGCATGTATATGTAAAAATAAAACATTATAATTGTATACAATTGTAGTCTAGTGAGCAAGGCCAGCTGAGTCAATTATCAGGTCATAGACCAACTATTTTTGTTGTGGATTTGAATATCTTAATAGAGAATAATTTCTGAGTATATTTATGAATACTTTATAATCGTTTATGAATGTCCTGATTTTGATGAACTCAATAAAACTTACCTAAATTTTCATGTAATAAAGAAAACAAAAAAAACACAAGGTAGAAATCTGATATAATATAATCAATGTTGGATATGAAGTGAGTATCAATTGGATTGTACTGACTAAACACCATGTTTAGTGAATGAGCTTAATCATTGTGTTCTCTTTATAATTTCTATTTAAAGATATTATTGTACTTGTAATTGGTGTGCAACGGGATAGAATAAAAACCTAATAATTGTCCGTATGAATATAGGTTAGAGTTAGCAATCGAATCACGTTAAATCATATGTTGCATTGATTCGTGAGTATGTTTTGTTTCCGCGTGTTTTTTTTTCAATCAACCAATTCTTTCTTTCCATTTCTCTTTGAGGGTAAGCAACCCGTATTAATGTTTAGTTAGCCAAAAAGATGAAATTGCAACTGTGGAAGTTCGTGCTACCTTTGATGGTGAAGGGTAACAAAAACATGAATGATTTGAGAATATTGCAGAAGAAAGTGCAAAATGGCAAAGTGTGTAAAAAAAGAAAAAGAAAGAGTAAAGAAAAGCAACACCTGTCGTCACATACCAATGGCCCTTGTCAACAATAACTTAAAACATGTTTGACTTATGGAATATAGTTGGAACACTTTTGTTTCATCTTCTCTCTGTGCTTTATTTTCTTTTAGTTTACGAAGATCTATGCAAAGTTGCACTGGTAACGAATTTTCATGAATACGGTGGACCATTGTTTACTTTGCATAGCAAGCTTTCACTTTAGTTTCTGATGGGGCAATGGGTTTCTCTTCCCTCACCTACTTTGTTCCTCACTGTAGCTGCACCAAGTACTGTTACCATTAAACACCGCCAAATTAAGCTCCATGCTTTCACTTCATCATACTTCATTCAGTTTGAACATTACATGAAGCAGCCCAAAAACTGAACGCTCTCAAATTCAAATCTTAATTAAATAACTTGTTAAATCACCCTAAGAACGTAATCATCCGTTACAAAGAAGGTGCAAAAGTTAAATTCTTTATGCTTTGTCATCTAACTAATCAGACATTTACATAGGTGCAGCAGATCTGAAGTTAATTATAATATACATTACTTTCGGGGTCTTCAAGAATTTTAGCAACAGAGAAGCATATTATTATTAAAGTGTGTGAGTCTTGTGAATTTCTGTTCTTGTGGTTGATCTTAATCCAACAAAATCTTTTTAAGGAAAACTGGTTTTAGTGTAGACAGGTAAAAGGATAGGCTTTAGATTTCAGTAGCTAAACTCATGAAAAAGCCCGATACATACATTGTTTCCTAGTCCCTGCAAAGGATGCCTCATCGTAGACAGAATATTTATTGTGACAACGAAAATGTCTGCCAAGGAAAATGGTTTATGCAGATAGGCAACAGTAACTCCACATGGATAACACCAAATGGACATTACTCACAAGGTTATGCTTGTAGGTTGTGCATTGATAGTGATCAAATAGAGTGTAACTCTTCTTCTGAGGTGAGGATGAAACCAAGATGTTAATATTGTGTTCTATGCCACAACAAGAGCAAAGTAGCACTATGAAACAGGATTAGTAGTTGTACATTTTTCTTAATTCTTAGTTCTACCACAGCTGGTCCTTTAAAAGTACTGGTATTTTTCAATTTCACTCTACAAAGTCGAACTATGATGAGTGATTAGATAAAAGATGATCTGATTCAACAAACTCGTATCAGATATCTGTTACGGTATTAAATGTATTTTGAGATGTAAAACCACAAACCATGAAGGCACAAAGTGGAGAAATGAAGAGAGAATAAAGCAGAAGTTCTGCTTAACTGAGGCCTACAAATCAAACAAGAAATTAGTTGTTTAATGCACCAACTTTTAAGGAGCGTTCTATAGGGATGATTCAGATATGCTATAGAATACAGTAGTGCATCATTTGTATTTTATTGGAAAATTGATCTCTTGTTGCAGTGAGGGGCCAACTTTTGCTTAGGTGAGAGACATTAAATCTTGTTGCATTGAGGGCCAACTTGCAACTTGAAAGTGCTGTAACTATCACACTAGTTGCCCACGTTCAGGGCAACTAAACCTACCAAGGAAGACAGAGATAGGAACCTGATGGCTCATGACAACAAAAGGGTGAAGCTTCTTCCCTTCTCCAAGGGTAAACTGATTAATTGCAATGCAACACTCACTGCATCCATCTCACCAAGCACCAACTTTTTGGCCATTAAAGAAAATTCCATCAGTACAATATCTTTATACAACTGTTCATATACAGAGGATAGTGAATCAAACTAATGCCCTAGTTCAGTCCCCCCAGAGTTAATACTTGTTGCCTTCTCCACAAGCACCAAATTTAATACCACCCTAGAACATGTGATCAAATGATCTCATAATTTTTTAAAGGTAATGTATTTCATACTTTTTTTGTGGATTTTTCATAATAATTAATTGAGTGTTAATATGTTAGAAACAAAGACAATTGAATGAAGTAATTTTGAAATTGTGTTAACCAAATCATAATTATTATGAATGATGAATTTTGACTTACATGTTCAAATAAAAATTTTCTAACTAATTTAATGAAAAAAAAAGTCTTGGAGAAATAAAGTTAATGTAGATAGGGCTCCTAAAAGTGTTAATGTAGAGAGGGCTCCTAAAAGTATTAATGAGACTTGGCGAATAAAAGTAATATTTTGGTAAATGTTAATAATGGAAAGAACATTTAAGGAACTGATAAGATGTAGGCTTTTAAATTCTTTCAAGACCAATTGAGGAAGAGTTGAAGTACCATTGAGACTATTGAAAGAGGTTCAAAATTATGTTTTGAAAGGTCAAGATTGAATATTTGAATTCAAGATTTAATTCATATTTAGCTTTAGCAGTTGTTAGAAGTTGTATAAAACTATTTTAATAATAAAGTTTAGTTAATGATTAGGGATAGGAAGAGTATGGGTTGTGTTTGTGTACAGCAAGAAAATAATTAAATAAAAAATAGTTTTAAAAATAAAAAATAATTAATTGGTATAATAATTAAATTATAGACTATTTTATAAATTAAAAAAATATTAGTTTCTAAATTAATTTTTATTATTAATAAATAATTTTTAAATTGATATCTAATTAACTACCAATATTTTAACTACCAATTATTTAAATTCTAAATTTGGTAGCAAAAATCTTGGTAATTAATTAGATATAATTTAAAAATTATTTATCAAAAATAGAAACTAATTTAAAAATTAATAAGTCTCTAACTAATTATTTTTTATCTCTAAAATTAGTTTTTATTTAATTATTTTTTTGAGATAATGACCATTGTTCTCTAAATAAATTTATCTTGTTATTTGTTGGATATTTGTGAAAAATGCTTATAAATTTTAAAATATCAATTCAGATAAAAATTAATTTTAAAGTATAATTTAAATAAAATTACACATCAAATTATTAATGTAAATAAATTTGCTCTCTCTGAAAGGATAAATTTAAATGAGTTGCTTTATAAAGCATCAGTTTTACAAAATTAATCTTTTTTAAAATAACTTCAATTTTATATTTTTTAAAACAATATAAATATATAAAATCAAATTCTAAAATATTCTTTAATTGTTAATAATTTTTCACTAATAATTTTATTTTGATCACTTAATTTTAAAAAAAAATATTTTAAAAAAATTACTAATAATAATTAGCATATATCCGTTACCGTAAAATAAGTGTATCCATTACTTGCATGGTTACATAATGGGTACGAATTATTTTTGTTTTCCCAACACAACAAAAATCAAGTTTTGTATCCACTTGTCTCTCTTATACTTTTCTCAGGATCATTTTTGAGAAATTAGGAACCAATGAAGGGTTTGGAATATTTTTTATAAACACTATTATAAGAGGGAAGAAAAGAAAAAAAAATTATACATTAAAATGAACTTATACTTAAATTTAAAAAGTAAAATTATATGATAAACTTCTTACGAATTAACTTATAAAAAACTTATTCTAATTTTTTCTCTCTCTTACAAAGAATTATAAAAAATTGTCCTAACACCACTATTTCTTTCTTATGGATCATATAAATTATACTAGATTAATAGACTTAAATTTCCTATTTAGTTTGGAAGAGACCAGACATTTTCTTCTTGTACCTCCGTATACTTATGAAAAGTTAGATTTATTCTTAATAAAATTTAAATTTCTGCATCCTTCATCATCTTTCGTTTCAGTATAATATTTCGAATTTTAAATTTATTTTTGAATTTAAAAATAAATTTCGAATTATAAAATTTAAAAACTAATTTTATATTCTGGCTTCTAAAGTTCAAAAGTTATTTATAAATTCAAAATATGATTTTTAAATTGTAAAAGTCAATTTTGTATTTCATATTCTACCATTCAAAAGTTATTTATAAATTAAGAAAATAACTTTTGAATTATAAAATTTAAAATACAAATTTAAAAAAGTATTTTTAGAATTAAAACAATTATAGAGGTGCACTAAGAAATTATGGAGAATGAGGAAGAAACTATGGGACAGGAAGAAATTGGGCAATAGACTATATAGGTTGGGCCTTGAAGACTTGTGAACCTATCGTTTTTTGGCAAATGCTCCCTGCACCCAACACTTTTGAACCTGCACCCAACATAATTTTGAAAATTTCGAAAATACCCTTTATTCCAGAAATAAAAATCTGGAATTGAAAATAATGCATTCCGGAAAAATAAATCCAAAAGAGATTTTTGTATTTCAAATATAAAAATTCGGAAAAATAAAATCAAAATCCCATTCCAGATAAAAAAAATTCGGAACTGAAAATAATACATTCCAGAAAAAATTATCCAGAAGAGATTATTGTGTTCCAAAAAAGGAAGTACGGAATGTAATTTTATATGTACCCCATTTTTTTAAGGGTATTTTCGGTTTTTTTCCTGTGATTGGATGCAGTGATATGGTGCAGGAAGCAATTGCCTCGTTTTTTTGTGTCATATACCAGACTTTTTCTTCCTACACCTCCATACCTTCTTGTGCCACCCATACTAAATATGAAAATACCATTTTATCCTTTTTTTCTACCCTTGGATTTGAAATAATAAGCCTATGAATTATGTAATCCGGATATATTCTGGATTACATAATCCGGAAGTCAATTTCATATTTAGAAAAGACTTCCAGATTATGTAATCCGGAAGCTAATAACACATATGAAAAAAAGGCTTTCGGATTACATAATCCGGAAGCTAATCTTATGTATAGAAAAGAATCCAGAAGCTAATAACAAAAGACTTCTGGATTACATAATCAAGAAGGTAATTCTGAATCTAGAAAAAGACTTCCGGATTATATAATCCGGAATATTAAAAAGGGTATTTTTGGAATATGAAAAATTTATGGGGGTGGCACAAGAAGGTATGGAGGTGCAGCCCATATACCATTGTTTAGCAGGCTTTTTTAAAATGCGAGCGTAACAACCAATAAAATATTAATTTAATGTTTAACATAATATCACTTATTACTTTGAATTTTAATATTAGAAAAAAAATCATCTTTATTTTGAATGTATTTTTTAATTTATTTTTCAGCTTGGTTAAATATTAAGTAATTTTATTCTTTTAACTTAAGTGTGTATTAGTTTAGTTGTTAATGTCAGGGATCCTATTAAATTAACTGTGACGAAATTCAAGATTTGAAATTAATTTATTTAATGAGGTTAGATAATAAATTAATTAATATATTAATCTTAAGAGTTGAAATTTAAATTTAAGCCAACTTTACATAAATTTTTATGTGTTTCTTATTTGTACATACTACATATTTTATAAATATTCTGATAAGGAATGAAATGATAAATTCAATAAATTTGTATTATGTATTAGGATAGATTTTAAATCTCTGATATTTTAAGAAATAGATTTTAAATTTGATTTAATCGTATAATTTGTAAAATAAAATTACACTTACTGTTATTTATTTATATATATTATGAATTAATCTTATTTATAGAGTATGTCAAAATTTTAATAATAAATTTTAAAAATTAAATGAATAGCTTTTGTGCGTGTAATGCATGGAGATTGAACTAAAACTCCATACATATTATCCACAACCCCATTACTAAATAAGCCTTAGTGGGTTAATTTGATTGATGATCTTTAAAATATAGACTAATAAGGGTACCAAGTTATAAGTAGGCGTATATTATCTCTCCAATAAAAGTTATAGATGAAAGTTACAGCCTAGTTTATATTAAGCTTAGATTATGCAAAAATTATTTACTAAATAGGTTAGATCAAATATTTTTAAAATCATAATTATTTAATATAACAGTGTTCAATTGTTAATGTTTTAGTCTAATAGACTTAGGTTTTTAAGACAACCATAATAAATCATAATCATGTAAGCTTATATTATTATTATTATTATTATTGAAAAATTGAAATAAATAATACAATAGTGTCTATCGTGATCATCACTTCAATATATCTATATCTGATATTTCTGATTTATAGAAGACCAAACTATCTGTGTTTTTTCTTAGTCCAGATGTGTGTAGAAGAAGTGCGAATGTGATGTACCAATCTCCACGGACATGAAAGGTGTGTTGGAAGCCAGAGAATCAAATTGACTCAAGGTGGAACTCTGCCTAATGTTTTCCACAATTTGGTTTATAGAATCAACCAAATATTCAAGCCTCACAGTAGTAACCCAACCTACACTTCACTCATCTCTATTCCTCCTTTTTTGTCCCACACATAAAATCATTTTCATCTTTTAAGATTTGATTATTCATGTATAATCTCTGTGTTTCTCCATGAATGCAAGTTGGTAAGTGTTAACCTTGAGCTGTGAAGTAAAAGTCTGTTTGAATGTCAAACTTAGGTCCAAGTTAGTTGTGTTTGTATGGCAGATTAGTTTCCTATTGGTTGACCAAAGTTTGATGGTTTGTGTTGTTTAGTGATGCATGAGTGGCGCCATTTGCGGCTTCTTTCACTGTCCACAATCTGCATTACCGCGTTTTCACTGTTTTTATGATTAATTCTCATATTAGTTTGATACTGTATATCATTCTAAGTGTTGAGATGTATTTGTTTGAGTATTTAGTTAGCTAAATCAAGGGTTTTGGTACTATAGTACAACTACAATGTATATTGATTATGTTCTTCATCAATTACCAATCATTATGATACTACACTTAACAAATATCTCATCCATCTCACTTTTTCTTTCCTTGCCCTTTTCACTATATATCTCCATGCCATGCCACTGCACAGTATCACATTCTACATTTCTATAATTGAGGTGCCCACTGGCTGCTGTTAGATGCACAGATATTGTTTCACACTTGCAAGGGAAAAACGTGTATGAGAAGTTGATTAAAGGGTGAAGCAAAAGAAAGAAAAATAGATGGAAGAATTCACAACCCTTTATTTCCTTATCAGAAATTCTGTACAAATATTTTTTCTGTGAGTTTTTCTGTGAACTGATACATTTAGAGGTTCTGGTATATTGTACAATGAAAACAAGCCAAGTTGGACACACACAATTAATGATAAAATAATCAATTTTTAAAAGGAATGCTAAAGGTAAAATCATTTTGTATTTTAATTCTTTTTGTCAAACAAACAGCTGCTGTGAGGATCCATTCCATAGACCGTAACAGTGATTATGATAACGGCCTAAGCACACTTCAGTCACAAGATTTTTTCAACAGTGTGGCCAAGACACCTCAGTAACAATGAGTTTTTCAGAAAGAGCATACAGAGTATTTTTATATTATTTTCTGTGATTTTATTTTTCTACGAGATTATCTATCTTTTTTTTCATTTATACATGAAACTGTACATGTTGAACAAAATTAAAATATAAGTAATTATTTTTTAGAAAAGAGATGTATTAGGACAAGGATTGGTACACAAAATAAGAAATGTTCTGAGAGTAGTATATAATTTAACCCTTTCTTTTTCGCCCAATATAATTCAATTCAACCCCCTTTTTTATACCATAATGCAGCATGTTACGTTTGTCTGCAGAATCTCTCTTTTTTCGACCCCAATTGCCATGCTTTCATTGAGCATGATAGTAGTCAACATTTTCTGCTAAGAAGAAATATTTGTGAACTCACGTTAAAACTATGGAAGCATGTAAGTGAAAACAAGTTTAGATGCCAAACACGGACTTAATTAATATAATGAAAAAGAAATAGAAAAAATATTTGGAAAAGCACAAGATTAGACCTGCATAATGATAACAACCCTAACAAAGGCTTAACATAATCATACACCACACCAGTAACAGATCCTCTGTTCCTAAATTTTGGGTCCACCCAACCCGACAAGCAGAACTCAAAAACCTTCCCTTTGGTCGTTGGACACACTCATCTCCACGATCCACCAACTCCACACCATTTCTCTTTGTTGTTGATGTGATCTTTCAGAGATCAATCAATCTCACTTCACACCCACACACACTCAAACTAAATGCTTGTTGGACTACAGTATCTTTGTTACATGATAATAATAATAATAATAATTTAAGAGAAATCAAATAAAGGTCCCTAAGAAGCAAAAGTAGAATGTGAAGAGTTGAAAATGCCAAGGACAAATCTTCACCAAAGTAAAGCCAGAAAGCCTAAACCAAGCACTTCTTCTTCTTGATCATCCTTGTCTTCTCTCTCAACGAGTTAAATCCGGATAACTTGTGTTCTGTCCTAGAACAAGTGAACAACCACTGTACAGAAGCTAGATCAGTCGCGTACCAGCTTGTTACTTTTACCCTCTAATCCTAAAAGCTTGCGGATAAATATATAAATTAGAAACTAAATATGTGAATCTGACTTGGGGGAAGTAAGTCAGTGAAGCACTAGCCTTTGGTACTTGGTCTCGGTGGGAGAATCAGAGCCATCACAGAAGATCCTTTTTCGACTAACCCTTCCGCAGTTGGCTGTGGTGCTACTACCGTCAGTGTTAAAAAAGGAATCTTGGTGGAGGAGTTGTGGTTGTGTTTGTGGTGTTGATTGTGATTGTGATTGTGGTGGCGGTGAAGGTATGGTGACTGGGGGAATCTCAAAGGACTCAAGTGGGGGAGGAGGGTGTCTCCATTGGGGAAGAGGTCCTGCAAGGAGAAGGGTCTGAAGGAGAGGACCAGCTTTCATCACTGCTTGCAAGAGCTTACCCTTTTCTGGTAATGGTTTGTCAGGTGTTAGCTCAATCATGGATTGTGGTGGTTGTGGTGGTAACTGGGGTTGATGTTGAGACAGATGGTCAATGACGGGAGAGGAAACAATGCTCTCTTCACAATCTGATGATGAGAGGCCATTGTTGGAGTCAATTCCTCTTCTTGGCTCATCCTCAATGCTAGAAATTCCAGACACAGGAGCTGCTTGTTGCTGGTGTTGGAAAACTATCTTCTCCAAGAGTAGACTCTGGCATTTCTCTTGCGCTTCATCTCTCTCTCTCATGGTTTTGCTGAGGAGTTCCTTTAGGTTGAGTAGTTGGTCATCCCTCTTTCTGAGCTCTTCTTGGACTGCAGCCCTTGTTTGTTCAAGCTCCACAGTTGTGCATATGAGAGACTGTCTCAGCTCCTCCATTGACTGCACCAATTGAATTAAACAAACAACAGCGAAAAATTAGTGCTCAAATTCAAACAATCATCGCCCCATTACAGTTGTTTTAAGACAAATAGATTCAACCAAGGACTTTGAAATGATCAATGTTGATGGGTAAGAGAAAGTAGCTACCTTTCCCTGGAAGTAGTAAGCCCAGCTTATGAGAGGGCTACGCTGGTTGTCCATGCTCTGAAGTTGCAACTCCCAAGATGAGAATTTAGATAATAATATAAATATGTGCGTTTTGAAAGAGGAAAGGGAAATGGAGGGAAGAGAAAATGGGGAGAGAGTTAGGAGTGTTGTGTGTGAAGGAACAAGGTGTTTTATAAGTAGTCGATGTCACTGTTGGGTGTTGAGGGAAGAAATGCACATAAAAAGCCAAAAGGGAAAGAGAGGCAAAATCGTAGGAGTAGTGGTGGTGGTGGTGGTATTTTGATTTTCAATTTGGTAACATATATTATGGGAGAAAAGGAAAGGGATAGTAGGAATGGCGGGGAGAAAAAAAAGAGCAGTAAAAGCGGGAGCAAGAAGGCAGTATCTGAGACACGTCCTCTTCACGTCTATTACTTAGCTTTTCTAGCCATTTGCATAGTATTGAGCAATAAAAATTTATGAAAGTGACCGTAGTGACCGTGGAAAACAGTTATGAAGAGGTGGAGTGAAGATGACATTTAACATAAGAGAACCAATTATACTAGAATCATGTCTTTTTTTCCTTTTGTTTGTGTAAAACTAGAAAACTGAAGGGGTAGAAGTCTCCCCAAATGTCGTAGAGTTGTAATAAATTCAGCCGGAGTCTATTGGTAAGACTTATATTCATATCTTGAGGACAACAACATTTATAACGCATCTCCAATTTATTACTCATTGCGCCTTTCGAATCAACCCTCACTTCCCAAAACTCTTATTTTTCATGCTCTTCGTATCTAATCAAACCAAAAATATACAAACACATCTTCCACTAAGCTATTTAATCGTTTTCAACAGTTTTAAGTATCTACCACTCATTTTTAAAGGTTTCTACTGAAAAGTAATCTAATTTTTTTCATAAATTACGATTTTGGGTAAAAAATAATCTTGTTCACAAAAATGTAAATCATACACCACAATAAGTTGTACAACTTTAGGATGAAAAAGACTCTATATAAAAGTCGTATCTCATTAGTACAACTTTGTCAATTTCATTGATAAAAAGTAGTATGACATCTTTAAGACTTTGATTAAATCTGAAAAAATAAATTTAAATGAAGTCGTATCACTCATATATAAGATAATTTTACATTGAATTATCTGACGATTTTCCCTCTAAAATGGTTTATATAATATAATTTTTTTTTATTTTTTTAAAAAAATTAAGCAAAATCGTTTTTGAAAAAAAATTGCACTTCTTTCTTGAGAAAAAACATTTTAAAACTTAATTTATACTTAATCCTCACTTACATAAAAGGTGACTTACACACATGTAACTAACATAACAAAATAATATTCATTCCCATTAGGTCGGCTAAATAAGAAAGGGAGCAAAAACCCAAACAAAATAATATCCATTCCCAATAGAAAGGAAGCATGAATCTCACTCCTTTGGAAGAGTGGACTAATTAAGACCCAAACAACAAGACTAGAGGTACTTACAAACCTCTTACTGTGTATCCATGTAACTAAAAATTTAGCTTAGTAATTATTTAATTCCACCCATCTCAACCCTTTGTGTTAGGTGGAGTTTTCAAACTTCATTTTCGATGGGTTTGATTATAAAATTACTTTCCACAAAATAATGAATTTAAATTAAATCTATTGTTAAAATTTGTGAAATCATGATGATAAAAATATATTAAAATTAATATTTGTTTAAAACTTAAAAATAATTTCATAATATAAATTAATATATAGTTTATATCTGACATAAGACTTTCAACTGAATTTTTAATATCTTTCTTTCAAGTGTAAGTATGTTCTATATTGGTATACCTCTGGCAAAAGAGAAAATATTTTTTATCCATAAGTATGTCACAAGTAATTCTAAATGTGAGTACTTTTATATTGGTATATCTTTCTTTAGCAGAAATATTTTTTTAAGTATGAGCACCTCCACAATAACTCTTATTTGTGTCAATGTTTATCACAATTATCTAAAATACTTGTAAAAAAAGCTTCAAATGTGTAGAATCGATAAACTCAGAATTTTGTAAAAATTATTTTGCTCTTGAGTAAAAAAAATTACATCCTAAATATAAGTTATAATTTTTAGTCTAACAATAATAAAATCACCATAGTTGCTTTTGTATTTTCAAGTTATCATATTAAATTTTGTTTTATTCAATGCTAGCAACTGTCTATATTTATACTGGATCACTTAAAATCATGATTTTATGTTTTGTTTCAAGTTAAAATATTAGTTCTCCATTAAAAATGTGAGTTAAAACAATTTATGTAGTTTTGAAATTAGATAAAAAGAAGTATACTAAATTTTATTATCAAGATTCTTTTAGAATAAAAATATTTAAATAACTACTCTACTTCAAATTTAGTTTTGATCAAAACTATTTTCATAATAATAGATTTTATTAAAATCAATTTTATAAATGTTGATCCATATATATATATATATATATATATATATATATATATATATATATATATATATATATATATATATATATATATATATAT
>Ga0123342_1000042_pt1 | contig 120873 bp, 62 predicted proteins | sample Turbeawhitnodule_FD_89960 | JGI IMG/M metagenome (GOLD analysis project Ga0123342, IMG submission 89960) | Root nodule microbial communities of legume samples collected from Mexico - Turtle bean Mexico white nodule | ecosystem: Host-associated > Plants > Roots > Nodule | place: Mexico: Nepantla... | reverse complement strand
TATTGTTAAATAGTTTCTAAATTAGTATCTAATTAGCAACCAATGTTTTAACTACCAATTATTTAGTTTCTAAATTTGGTTTCTAAAACCTTGGTTGCTAATTAGATACCAATTTAGAAACTATTTAACAATAATATAAACTAATTTAGAAACCATTTTTTTTTTAGTTTGTAGGATGGTCTCTAATTTAGTTACTATTGCAACTAATTATTTTGGTCTCTAAAAATTGGTTTCTATTTCATGATTTTCTTGTAGTGATATATGGAATGGAAGCAAATGACTTTTACATTATAAATTATATAATATTTGTTTTGTTTATATAAGCAACCTTGCTTTTGAATGAGAGAAATTAAGGAGAAAATGTTTAGTATTAATATGAAGTAAATTGTAAGATTTACAAAATTAAATTATGCATTCACCTTTGCAACCATTGATGGAGTGAATTGTTGGGTATAGTGTTTATATCTATATATGAGTCATTATATAAGACCCACAACATTAACATAATCATTTCATTTGGATACTTTTAATAGACCAGTAAATACATTCACGTATACATTAAATACTAATACTGATTAAGTGTCTCATTAATAAAATTCATAATAAGGTAAGGAATAAAAAGAAATATGTAATTAAATATATATTTGAAAATGAGTCAATATTTTTTATAATTAAGAGGGAAAACACATCGTTTACTTTTTTTTCTTATAAAATCAATAAAATTAGGTAATGTTATTTTCTTATTCAGTAATTATATATTTTATTTATAATAAATATTTAAAAAATTAAAAAAGTATGCATATTAATTTTTTTCATGGCCCTTTGAGTCGAATTCCTGGCTCATACTTGTGTTAATTTATGGCCAAAGCATGAATATATTACTATCAATACAATATAATATTAAAAATTAAATTAATATAATTTATAAAATAATTATTACAAAGTTAATAAAATTACAATACATAATAATTTATAGTTATTAGATAAGTGATTGTTTGCATAATTTATTTTCTCAATTGGATATACTGCCATATTTAATTTAGCCAATCATTTCTGACTTTTAAGGAAACAATGAAATGAACACTTTCTAAATTCAAAATTTTCACCAAATTTTCCTCACAAGTCTCATAAAGTTTTTGTGCAAAATTTTGGTTTACTTTGATCAGGAACATGATCCCAAATATATAATATTAGCCACCTTAAAAAAGAGTATAACATTTTTAAAAGAGGAAAATATGAAGTAAACAAATTATGAGATCAATTTATTTATAGATGAACTAATAGAAATATTTATATGAAAAACTCATTTATTTTTTTACTTTATAAAAAATTATCAAAATGATGTACTAAGCACATGTGAGATTTTCTATCCTTTTTCCTTGCATCTGCACACTAAAGTTATAACAAATGAGTTATTCTAACTTTCATTTTGCATCTATACACCCATTTGATTCAGTTTGTTTAAAAAATTCAGAAAACATAAGCACTGGTTATAATTATTATAATTTTTTTTATAGTATATATTAAGTATACGATTTTATTGTTACAAGAGTTATAATATAAGATCTTAACATAATTTTCATAATTTTACTATTTTTGTTGCAACTTTTGTTCTAATTAAGAGTTTTAAAATAATTATTTTAATTAAAATATTTTATTAAGTTTTTGAAAAAATAAAAAAATATTTTCTTTATTCTTATAAATTATTTTGAATCTTATTATGTTATATCACTACAAGAAAATAATTAATTAAATAGAGACCAATTTTATAGACAACAAATAATTAATCATTATATTAACTAAATTAGATATTATTTTAAAGAGCTAAAAGAATATTGATATATAAAATAATTTCTATTATTAATAAATAGTTTTTAAATTGAAATTTAATTAGCTATAAAAATTTTAACTACCCAACTCTATAATTTTCAAAATCTAATTAGTTGGTATCTAAAACTTTGTAACTAATTAGATATCAATCTAAAAACTACTTATTAATAATAAAATTATTTTGGATACCAATAATTTTGTTAATATCTGAAATAATATCTAATTTAATTAATATATTAACTAATTACATCTTATTTTTAAAGTTAGTTTCTAATTAATGCTTGTGTTTGTGTTGTAGTAGTGTGTATTATCACGTTTTAATAGAAAGATGTTAAAAAAATCCGATTTTAAATTTATATTTATACATATACAACTCTGAGATGGAACTATTTTTCTATTTAGATTTCTTTATTAATATATGTGGTGTTATTGAAGGTAGTTGATAATTGTATAATTAATTAATCATGTGTTGTGCTACCCAATTCAAAGAATCTATTTAAAATGAACAATTTTCATAGGATGATGTTATGCAACATGTGGCAGGACAAGAACTGCAGAATTAGGTTATTAAAAACCCTAATAAAACACAACATGACATTTGTTAAGGCTCCCGTGAACTGCTTGCGTGGAAACTGTAAGGAAGGTGCTGGCAAATTAATTCTATAATTAGAAACAATTTTAAATAAATTTCAGCATACAACAATTTGTTTATTATAATAATATATCTAGTAATAGTGAGAAAATTTTCATTTTAAGCAATAAAATATAAATGTTCGAACATTGTCAACTATAAAAAAATGACGTAGGTGCTTATTCATAATCTAGGGTTTGACAAAAAACCTTGTCAACGGAAATTTTAGGCAAAAAAAACATTGTCAACTTTGCTAACTAGCAACTTGGGTCCTCATTCATCATATATATTGTCAACTGCAATAATAACATGCTATTGTAGTGTGAGATAATAGAATAATGCTTATAAACTAATCATCATATATTAGTAATTTTTTATTGTAAGAATATTTTATAGAATATAAATTGATACAAATCTCTTGTCGATTTTGTTAAATCTGATCTTATGAATCGATTTTGTTGTAAAGTTGAGTTAAAGTTAACGTTTATTTCCTAATTCTTAATAACTATATTGAAGTTTAATTGTAGATGGTAGTTCATTTACTAACAATGATGAAAAAAACAGCTTAGCCCATGAAACTTCACATTCAACCTTAAATTTCATTATTTATTTATTTATTTTTTATCAACAACAATTAAATATATATATTTCAGACATTTAAAGGATGTCTAAATCATTATACAAAAAGAATTAACTACTAATTATAACATTTGACACAACATAGTATATCAACTAAAAAACAAATACTGACATCTTATTTTGCATAAAACTTGCTACTCATAATATACACTACAAGAAAAATATGAAATAGAAACCAATTTTAGAAAAAAAAAAATTAGTTGCTATAGTAATTAAATTAGAGACCATTTTAAAAACTAAAAAAAAAAATTCTATTATTGTTAAATGATTTCTAAATTGGTATCTAATTAGCAACCAAGGTTTTCACTACCAATTATTTAGTTTATACATTTGGTAGCTAAAACCTTGGTTGCTAATTAGATACCAATTTAGAAATCATTTAACAATAATAGAAACTAATTTAGAAACCAAAAATTTTTTAGTTTCTAATTTAGTCACTATAGTAACTAATTACTTTTGGTCACTAAAAATTAGTTTCTATTTCATAATTTTCTTATAATGTTAAAAAAGTTTTTTTGAGAAAACACTATTGTGTAGACTTGAAGTAATAGTTGATCAACCAAACCAAAAACACTATATCCATTTATCTTATAACACCTATATAATACATCTTAAAAATAATAAGAATATTTTGATAATACTTCAACCCTTATACAACGAATCTTAACAATATCATCATCTACTTTTACATGTCGAACTTAATAAAACATAAAAAAATCAATAATTTTGAAAATTGTGTTAGAGAGATTCAATACTCTATGCATTATCCCCCACCTCTTACATTTTTTTTAGTACCACTTAAAACACTAACTATCGATTTGTGTGAGGATAATTCTAAAAGAAACAATGAACTAAAAAGGTAACTAGTATGCTAAGAAACCTATATTTGTATAACCATGAGCATGTGATGAATCCATATATGTATATAGTAGTTTACGAAAAGAATAATATCGAAAATTAATTTGGTCCCATTCGATTCGATATGTCAAGTTGTAGATAGTGATTTGACCCTTGAGATGCTTTGAATTTTTTTAAAGAGAAGCAAAGCCACAATGAACTATTATTAACATATATATAATCTCTAGAACGGCACCATTATGCATATTTAGACTAGTGTTGAGTTTAGTTTTTTGTGTTCTCTAATCTGAAGTAAAGTTGTGAGTTGAAAACCTATTTAAATTTAGAAAAGGAGGGAAGGTTTTAAAAAAAATGAATAAAAATATATTCTATTATATTTTTGTAATGAACTAAGTTTAGACAGTGCACAGTAACATTTACTCCTTATCTTGTAAGCTATATGGCAACAGCAAAAGAGAAAAAAACTGTACTAAAAGTTCATTGATTCCAAAAGCACGTTGTCTGAACTGGTGTTGAGAATATAATGAAGAACAAAAACAGAAGAATATGTGTGTATTAAAGGAATAAGGATAAGTTATCTGATACCTGTCAACATTATTCTTTCCGAAATTTGACGAGGGGATAAGAACATAAAAGGGTTTAACACTGAGAAAAAGGTAATTTGAATGAGATCTAAAATTGGTTAATGGTGAAGAGGATAAGTAGAATAAATGGTTTAGATAAAATAATGTAGAGTTTGAAAAAAGGGAAAGTGATATATGATCTCATCTCAACGTAAATCTAATATTAACTCATATTACAAAAAAATTATTAAATAAAAACTAATTTTTAGAAACCAAAATAATTGGTTGCAATAGTAATTAAATTATAGACCATTTTAGAAATTAAAAAAAAATGGTTTCTAAATTAGTTTCTATTATTGTTAAATTGTTTCTAAATTGGTATTTAATTAACAACCAAGGTTTTAACTACCAATTATTTAGTTTCTAAGTTTGATATCTAAAACTTTGGTTGCTAATTAGATACCAATTTAAAAACTATTTAACAATAATATAAACTAATTTAGAAACCAAAATTTTGTTTAGTTTCTAAAATGGTCTCTAATTTAGTTACTATTGCAACTAATTATTTTGGTCTCTAAAAATTGGTTTATACTTAATGATTTTCTTGTAGTGTCAGAATTAAAATTTAGTTATGTCCAGGATGAGAGATGGAGGTCTCAATATTCAGTTAGTGTCGAACAATATAACCAGATTCATTAATTCTACCAAGAGGTTAATAAAGTTAAACCGTGATTATATATTAGGCAAGCACACCCTTAATTATGCTTAAAACCCTAATTTGACGCAATAACAAATGACGCATGGTAATCATATAAATATTTTCAAGTTTAGAGAAAAAGATATATCATCATGCATTACTTGTACCAAACACCAAATATCAAAATCTCACTTGAGTATCGGAGTATCTTTTACAAATACCATCAAAACCTAGAGTTTACCAGCGAGAGAGGAGGACAAGAAAAGTAAAAAAAGAAAGGCATTGAGTAAAGTGAGGTAACATTTCTCTCCGTCCCAATGTTTGAATAACAAGTTATTATACATAAGATGAATTTGATTTGAAGCATATGCGAAGAATCGTGATTCTCAAAATGATGTTGGTATTGGTATTGGTAATAAGATGTGTCGAGCAAAATCTGAGTTCAAGATTCTGCAGTAGTGCCGAATTATGGCAGAAAGAAAGGTTCATGTAAAGTTGACCGTTCCAAAAGCGACGTACTGGGAAGGGGGTTTTAAGATTAGAAGCAATGAGGGAATGTACAGTGTACACAACACAATCACCATGCCCACTTGCCAACAACCTCTTTCTTTATTGGACAAATGTCTCATTATCAACTTGTTCACACTTTCTTACCTATAAGGGTCCCCCTCTTTCCTCTCTCTCTCTATTTTCTTTTTCTATTATTTCTTCTTAACCAATTCTCACACAACCTGCCAAACACACCTCATTATCATCATTACTCAAAATGCACACCACCAAAATTAATTACAACCTCCTCTAACCATCACCAACAAAACACACTTCTATTCTTCTCTGTCAACACTGATATTTTCGGAAACCTATGACCCATATTTCCCTCACCCCCACAATCCAAAAAATAGAAACAACATCAGATGCCATCAAAATAATCATCATTCAAACGATTCAACATGTACAATTAAACAGTTATGCTTTCTTCTTTTTTTTCTTCTTCTTCTCCCCCCTCTTAAAACCCCTTTTTTTTCCCTTGTACACTTTTTGTCACATTACACCTAATTTCAGCGTCTAATTAAGTAATATACAATCCACCTTTAGCAACTTGCCTCTACACCACCTTCTTCCTTTCATCGCTCTCAGAACAAAAAACAAAAAACAAAACAAAAACGAAGTTTCTCTAACGTAATGTTACAAAGCACCAATAATCTTGGGTTTCTTGCTACACTCTAACGAAAACAGCTCCATTTCTCTTCTTTTGCCATTGCAGAACCCGGGAATGGTTGCGCTTGCATTATTGTTACTGTTAGCCTCCGAACCGGGTAGTTTCAAAATGTTCACGCCGAAGAGCCGAACCATCTGGATCGGTTCAACCACCGGTCCGACCGGTCCGAACAACCCAACCTCGTTAACGCTATTATTCCGCGCCTTCCAATCGATATAGAGCTGCTTGTCCGGTCCAGTGGACCGGTGGAAGCAAACCGTGTCACCGGCTTTCAGATTCTTCTCTTTAACGAACCGGCTCCAACCTTTGGTCAAAACGTAACTCTGGCTACTGTTCCAATACGAGTAGCGGAACCGCCACACTTTCCCCCCAACGTCTTCGAAGTTCAACAAAACGCCCTTCGCCGCCGTGGCGCTGACGCCGTTAACGCTCTGCAGCGGAAAGTGCTTCTCCGCGTGCTGCTTCGGGATCACCAACCGGTTCAACTTCCCCACGTCGCTCGGCGTGACCGCCTTCTCGAAGAGCTGCTCACGCGCCTTCACAAAACACGCGCCGGAGATCGAGTTCCCGGTTCCGGCGCCGGCGGCTCCGCCGCGCCGCCGGACGACTCCGCGGCTGCGCTTGCTCTGCTCCAGCTCGTCATTGTACGTGTGCTTCCTGAGCATGTCGACGATCTCCGACTTGGAATGCGAGTTGAGAAACTCCGCCTCGCCGTCGTCGTCGTCGCCGTCTGCGCCGGAGACGGGCTTGAAGTTGGTGACCGCGTCCTTGCCGCGGAAGCGCTGCGCCGCGATGTCGTACGCCCTGGCCGCCTCGTCCTCCTCGTTGAAGGTCCCGAGCCACACGCGCTGGTGCTTCTCGTAAATCTGCGCGCCCCAGCGTCCGTTGGGTTGCGGCACGACGCCTTTGTACTTGGACGACGGAAGCTTCCTGGACTCCGCCTCGGTGTTCCCGGCGCCGTCAGGATCCACGATTGCGCTGGCGCCGCTGCCGACGCGGCACAGGGTGTTGGAGGGCGGAGGAGGAGATAGGTTCTTGGATGGCGGAACCAGCTTGTCCTCCGACGATATGGTCGGAGAAAGGCTGATGGAGAGCGATTCAGTGGTGGTGCTCTCATCCATGCAGTCCATTTGTGGAGGTAATTAGTTTGTAATTTGAAGATAGAAAGAAGAAAAGAAAGAGAGAAAAGAGGAAAGATGGTTTGTTAGTTTGTTTGACTAAGAGGTAGCATAGCAGGAGAGATGTGTTTGTTTGGGTGGGAATAGGGGTTGTTTGAGGAGGTAATATATAGAGAAGGAAAGTGTCCCTAGTAAATATGTTATTCTAATATTATCCTAAGTTTGAAAGGAAATATGCTTAGTTGGGACAATTTATTAATGATGAGGTGTGATATTAATAACTAGTTGCATAGTTTGTGTTTAACAATAATGTTGTAAATTGAGGAGAGAGTGTGTGTTTGTTGTATGTGTGTGTGGGGTGTGGGTCAACTGGGATGGGGGAGGGACTAGGAAGATTCATGGTGTGAAAGTGGGGACTGTGAGGAATGGGAAGAAGAGGGTAAAAAGGATTATGAGTGAGGGTTATGTTTGAGTTGTGGGCTTTGTATGTGAGGTGGGTCCTAGTTTATTAGCAAGTTGATGGGGTTCACATGAGGAGGGTGGACCTGTAATTGGTGAAGTTCATCCCCCCTGAACGTTGGTGCTACTGTGCACAACACAACTCTTTAGTTTGTGTTATCTGAATTGTGCTTATTTTATGGAAAAATGTGTATTATTTGGTGTTGGAAGGGTAAACATAAAAAATGAACAAGAGTGAAAAGGGAAAGTGAAGTTGGTGAGTGGAGTTGGAGGGGTGTGGGTCGTGGGGTTAAGAGTTTAATTGGAGGGATGGATAGGCATTGAAGAAGGGACATGGTCATCCAACAACAAATTCTTACCCACTTGGCTTCATCTCATTCCTCCTCCCAAGTTCCACTTTGTCTTATTAGCCAGGTTCAACCCTACAATCTTCTCTCCAAAACAAAACAAAACAAAACAAAAAAAACCACAAAAATATCAAGTTTTCAATTCCAATTACAGGGTTTGTTCAAGTGGGAGGAGGAGGAGGAGGAGGAGTGCATTGATTCATTCATTGATTCATTGATTGATTTTCCAAAATGAAAGTTCTTAGAATGACTTGGAAGGTTGAAGGTACAGATTGAGACAACCCTTGTGGTGCATTATAGACTCTGCCTATATAGCAATTTATTGATCCAGAGAAAGAGTGTTGGGGCCACACTCTTGTGTTGAATCATATTATCACTGTGGATGAGGTTACATATAAGGATACTTCACAAAAGGGGTGGTCACTAAATAATCGAAGGGGTGGGTAAGCAAATTGCATGTCAAAATAATAATAATAATAATAATAATTATTATTATTATTATTAGTATTATTGTGTACGGAGAAGTCCTTGCCCTTAGCAGGGACTCACACGGAATAGTTTCATAAAACCATGGTGCTACAGACGGTGGGTCTCTCCTTACCGTCATTCTTATGTGGGCCCTCAATTCTACATCATAACAATACTAATAATCTCACCAAATTTTTCAATAATACTATAAAATATATATATAAAATTTACTGAAAATGAATTCGGAGAATTTTGTAATTATGATGTGAAACTTACTCTATGAATAAACTATTGTCAGATCATCAAAACAGAAAAGAAGGAAGATCCATCTAAATAAGGTTTTTTTATGTTTAAATCAATAAAAATAATAAAGATAATATATTTATTGAATTAATTTTTTTTTATAAAAAATTGTTAGGTTAAATATCACTAAGTAATTTGACATCTCAGTTAAACTGATATCTCAAGTAACCATAATCATCTGTCATTACATATATTCATTGAGTTAGTTTGTATATTATGAAAGATTATATTTTTTAGGCTCTTCAGTAGTTATTATAATCATAAATAATTTGAACATTATGTTTAATTGAATTGATGATTAATATGATAAAGATTTATAATATTAAGAGTTCAATTATTAAATTATGATACTCACATTAATTTAAGGATATTTTTAACTATGTAACGAGTAGTTAATGTTCTTTAAATATAATGTTTTTATCTAAACATGGTAATATTATTTAAGTGGTGAATTTGTTTGAAATATGATTTGTTTGTCTTACCCATTTGTATTTAGTTGCTATTCTTAGTAATTAACTCTATGGATAATCTCATCCTAAAACAGTTTTGGATAACATAGGATTTAGATTCTCTCCTTTAGTAATAAAAGCAACCGATTTTTATTAATTGTAATTTATCAAGACTCATTAGTTATATATTAATGACTCATTCATTATACTGAAAGAGGTTTTGGATACTAAACAACATTTAAGTTCGAATCTTTTATATACCGATAACAAAGTCAGTAAATATATTTTATGTTTTGCTAAATTCTTCCATATCAGTTCTAGGATTGAAAAATAAAATATTTTTTATGAATTAAAATTAATTCTCATTTCTAAACAAAGTATTAGAAATTCCTTTCGTGTCAAATTTTCTAAAATATTTTTTACTTGTACATAAATTTATTTTTGTTTAGGGAAAAGTTATTTTGTAAATTTCAAATATAATGAAAACAATAGTATTTTATGTTAAAAGACGCTTTTTAAAGTGTTTATTTATACTAAAGGAATTTGCTCAGATTACTAGGGTTAATAATATCAAAATATAATTAATTCACTTGTTGAAAGTGGTAGAATTTGGCAACTCATTATTAAAATATATAATCTTAATTTTAATTAATTTCAGAAATCAAATCTGAACTTGATTACTTTCTAGATGATTGAGAACATTTTATTTGAATTGTAATTACATATATATATATATATATATATATATATTATGAATTCTAACATAATTTATTCTAAACCTAAAAGTTTTGAGCCACAGAAGCCATGAAAGAAAGGAAGAGGGAAAATTTTGTACACGAGTCAAAGAAGTATCGCTAACAAACGCGTTGGTTTAAAGTTTGCATCTTCTATCTTAAAAGATTCAAATATATCACTCTAGTTTTTTAAATCTAACTAAGTTTAGATTCTTTAAGTCTCAAATTTGTTTTTTTTTTAATTACAAATATAATTGAGAAAAAAATTATTAAAGATAATAAGAGTGATTTTCTAACAAGATTAATAATATTTAATTAATAATTAAAATAAACAGTCTAATAAATGTAATAATTAAAAATAGTAAAAATAAATAGTCTAATAAATGTAATAATTAAAAATAGTAAAAATAAATAGTTATCACACTTCCAATTAAATTTACCCTAATATCTCAAAAAGAACTATTATTATAATATGCTATAAATTAGATAGGACGTGATGAGTGAAGGATTTTTACTAAAGTGAAAAATGTAAATAAAAATATTATAATTAGTTTGAATAGTATTTCAATAAGTTTTATAGAAAAAATTATTTTATTGTAAGAGATAAATTTGTTTAACAAAGTACTTTATATTTTAATTTAGAAAAATAAGTTATAAATTAATTGATAATATCTTTCTAAGGGTGGTATCACTTTATATATGAAATAAAATAAATGGTATTTGAGAGGTAGAGAGAGAGAATAGTAGACATACGTTATTGTTGTTGTAGAAGGAACAAAAACAAAGACGTACATACGGAAAACTTGTCCTCCTACCAAGTGGGAACGTGCGTGTGACAACAGTTAGTTTGTGAGAAGATAAAAATAAAAAAGTAATAATAATAATAATAATAATAATATAATAATAATAATAATAATAATAATACATTTAGAGATTATTATGACATTTCACTTTTTAAACGAATTTATATTTATTATGAGTTAAACTTAAAGTTCACTTCTTAATATGGTATCAGAGTCTATCTTAACAATTGTTTGTTAGGCTTATCAGATCACTCGCTATCGGATCGTGATCGAACCATCCATAACATATAGTTCCACGCACGAGTTGGTAACTTTGACATGTGGAAGATGTGTTGAAGATCCCACATCAACTAAAAATTACAACATTTCATAGTATATAAATGAGTATAAATTTCATCTTTAAAAAGGTTGTATGATGTTGAATTAAGTTTAAAGTTTACTTTATAATTATAATAAATAATAGTGACCAATGATTTGGGGACTCTTCTCTTCTTCGTTTAGGTCACTTCTGTTTAAATTAACCCAATTTTCAACATTTTCCTCAACATAATGTTTTAAGATAAGGAATTTATAATGTATAAATTAAATATAAAATATTAAGTATTGAATTTGATCTTTAAGAATTATTATGTGTATTAATTAAAGGACGAAATAATCTTAATATATGATTAACATTATAAGATCCATTAAAAAATTTAAATTTTTTGAAGGAAAAAGGATAAAAGATTATATTAAAAAAAATATTAATTTTTTTTAACTAACGATCGAACACATGTAACAATTATAAATACTAAACACGTGTTTAATTATCTTTAACTATTAACTAATTTTAAATAAAATTAAACAAATTATTATTTTTTTACTAAAATTATATATATTTATTTTATTAAAAACGAAATATGTTAATATAAGTTGTATTCAACGAATTATTTAGTTAATATAAAATGTTATGTTGGAAAGAGTATAATGAATTTGCTTGCATGAAAATTTCTTAATCTCCTTGTTAATATTTGTTTCTATTTTCATAATCCAAATTATGTTGATCAATATAATGAAGAATTAGTAGTTATGTAATAAGTGTTGGGAATGGTACACATCAGCGTAAACTTTAGATCATGTTTTCTTTGTTAATATTTGTTTCTATTTTCATATTCAAGTATTTTATGTTTTTTTTTTCACTTTTTGGTAATTTATTTGTTTTAATTATTTATTTTAAGCACTTTTATTGCTTTTTTACTTTTTTTATCATTCAATTTACACATTTTGTTTATTTCCTTTGTTAATTTTTTTAAATCTTGAATAATCTTATTTAGAGTAACATCTTCATTAGTAGATATGTTTGTTAACATTCACCTTCACTTTATAATTTATAATAGTTTAATATTTATACATATGACAAAACATCCACTATAAAAGATAAAATTTCCATAGCATAACTTCACAACACTGATATTTATCTTTTTCAGATAAGTAGTTTATATGAAGCAATTTTTAACGTATTCTTAAAAAAATCTTAATGTTGACAAGACTTTTTAAGTTTTTCTTAAAATAATGAAATTTTTTGTATAATTTATACAAGCATAAAATATTTATTTATTAAAATGTAATATGTATTATGAAATGTTTAAGATTTATGTATGTTAGACTAAATACAAAAACATTTTAAATAACATTTAGATCTGATTGAATAGTTTGCCTTTGAAATTATCAGGTAGATATAAGATTATGTTTTACATTTAAATTTTCAAGCACACAATATAAAAAACAAACAAATTTTTTTAGTAAAATTGCCTTTATTAATCCTAAAAAATTAAAGTAATAACATCCACATATAAAAGAGGAGATGGAAAAGAAAAACCACTTAGACTAACTATATTAAAAGATTAATTTCTCAAAAGATTCGAGGTTTCGAACATAATATTAAAAGTTAAACATAATTTTATAAATATTATCATGTTAATTCCTGGTTAAGCAAGTTTGGTATATCTATTTTAATGTCTAACTAAAAAATATATAAAGTTTATTTAACACTCAACCGATCTCTTTCTTACTGCAAAATCGAACCACAAACTTAATTCAAGAAATCTAAATATCAAAATTACTGATACACATTTCATTAACTCACATCACATCTTTTAATATATATATAAATATATATATATATATATATATAATTATAGTTTATTAGTTGACACCCATAATTTATATCTGGTCCACAAGCTAGGGCACCAACCATAAGGCTACGTAGGTTAAATACATGAACCACCAATGTTAGAGAGAAAAATTATAAATATATATCATTAAATGATATATTGCTTTAACTAAAATGTTTGAAGCGATATTCAGTACAAAATATTTATATCACTGTTATATTTTGGAGTTGAGGTCGAACAATTTATATACACATTTTTATCTTAATTTATCGATACATCTCTTAAAATTAAAATTGTAATGAAATTTTGATTTTGGATGTAGTGATGTGATCTCAACGGATTCGAGATAAAACAACACACAATTTTTTTTATAAAAAAAAAACGAATAAATAATAGAGATATTTCAGAAATATCTCAACACTTATGCAAACAAGTCATCCTATGACTCTATACCTAAAACATATCAAAGACAAATTCTAAATCATACGAACAATTATGACGAATCCAAATTAACTACATATATCTATCAACAAACCCTGCAACTCAGCCTTGCTCCACCATCTAAAGCTTTAAATATTTTTTTATAGATTTCATGTATAGATTTGATATAATAATGAATTCAAAATTATGCTAAAATTGTATTTAAATTTTGGTGAGGATGTTAATTTGATAATGAAATCTTGCTTGCATCATGAAAATTGAGGTTTGAGCTTGACAAATGGTTGGCCAATGATTAGACCAGACAAGGGAAGTGAACACATAGTACAATCATTCATTTGCACTTCATTTTTATGCTAATTATCTGAATATTTATATTAATTTATTTATGTCCTATAAAGTATATAGCATTAATCAATATTTTTCAAACTTTTTTTCCCCAAAAAATCAAGGGAAATCAAGAGTAATAAAATACATAATTTTGTCATCGTAAACAACTCCACATGCAGTGATACTGTTCATCATTAATTATTTTTTAAAGCTAATTACCTAAGTTGTTTTGGCATCCAAAATTAGTGGTATTTAAATTTCCCTAAGAATTAAATATTCTTAAGGTTTATCTGAAAAAGATTAGGACGGTTATCAATTCATCGGAATTATCTTCAGAAACATCTTTTTTTGCATTTTAAATCTCTTTCAGATAAGATCTTATTCTCATGCAAGATTCTTGAGATTTTCTTCTGTTCTTTTTCTTTACAAACGAGTATTTCAATCTCATCTAGAACGATCACATTACTATTTCTTATATTCATTAAATGATAATATATATTCCATTTTTTTTCTAATAAAATATTGATTATTATTTCTCCAAAATACCAACCTATATGCAATTCTTTCCAAATTTTGATTATGTTTTCTGAATACCATTTTGTAATATAATTCATCGAATCCTGTATTCATGTGAAAATTACTTCCTTTGTCTTATAAAAATTTAAAGGACTCAAACATACTAATGAGAATAAATTGCAAAATTCAAAATTCTACTAAAATATTATTTTCTTGGTACTATAAGTTTAATTTTTTTTTATGTATAAAAAATGAATAAATAAAAATAGATGAACCCAAATAATTTTTTTTTAACTCACCACATAGATCTAGCATTCACTATCAGAAAATCATGAAATAGAAACAAAAGATAATTAGTTGGTATAATGACTAAATTAGAGATTATTTTAAAGACTAAAAATTTTTTGATTTTTAAATTAGTTTCTATTATTGTTAAATAGTTTCTAAATTGAAGTCTAATAAGCAACCAAAGTTTTTGCTATCAATTATTTAGATTCTAAATTTGGTAGCAAAAACTCTGGTTGCTAATTAGACACCAATTTATAAATCATTTAACAATAATAGAAAATAATTTAGAAACCAAATTTTTTTTAGTCTCTAAAACGGTCTCTAATTTAGTCATTATAGCAACTAATTATTTTTTTATCTAAAAATTGTTTTTTATTTCATGATTTTTTTTAGTTTTTTTTTTAAAAATACACAAAAATTAAAAATAAAAACATTCCAACTATAAGCTTAAATGTTTTCAAAAAGAACATCATTGAACAATATACACAAGAATAATAAAAGAAGAGAAAGCAAACAATAGAAATTTTTATTTTTAAGAACTTAATATATAGTTTTTTTTTGTGTGATGATCTTGTGGCATGCCCACGTGGCAACGAAAAGTATATGAATATATAATTAGATTAATGTTTATCATATGAAATAGGTCAATTGTCGGTTTGCACTTTTAGGGCTGCTGTATAGAATAATATAAACGTCAAAGTCCACCAAATCTCATAAAATTATGGTTGCATCAAATATATGTGTACTACTTTTAGATCCTATGGCCTTTTACACACCACAAATATATTAAATTAATCATAATAAATAAATAAATAAATATTATCTTTTGTTTTTATTTTCTTTGTTTGGGTTGTTTTCAATAATAATCCCTCAAACAATCGTGTTTGTCTTTTGTGGGTCTAATCACTTTCAAAACCGAACTTAGACTGCTCCAAAGTATGGTTAATTCACCAAACCAATCATACCCTAAACACTTTTAACTAATGCCATGCACAGAACTTAAGCACAACCACTACCCTTTTCTCTCCATAATCATATTCTTTCCCACAACCCTTTATAATGGGTTTTTCATCAACGTTTTTTTTTTTTCATTATTTATTCCTATAGGTGAAAGTATATAGATAAGGCAGTGAAATAAATAGTTTAAGTGGAATGGTGATGATATATTAACATTCTCAATAATAAAAACATACATTTCACATTTTAATAAATTAATATTTTTCTGTTAGTGGAAATCAAGCTTTAACTCACGTCACATGTTTTAAAAATATTTATTTTCAAGTTTTTTTTTATGGATAAAAAATTGTTACAATATTAAAAAAATATAAAACGCTAGAAGGAGGGCTTGAACCTCCGACCTTGTGGTTAACAGCCACACGCTCTAACCAACTGAGCTATTCCAGCTTTTTATTTTCTATTCTAGTATATAAATAATTGGATTTTAATTCTTTATATGTAAATTATGCTAATTCTATTTTTTGAGTATTACAAATATGAGAGTTTAATATTTCGGTATCTAATAGCAACTTGTTTATAGAATATCATAACTATACTAATTATATATATTAGGTCTTTTTGATATTGTAAATGTAAAATTTTAATAATTTAAATTTCTATGGTATATGACTGAGAAGACTGCCTAGTATATTTAGATCGAGATTATCTTGACAATCAAAATGATAAATGGGTTAATAATAACTAAAATTAATTCATAAATTATAATCAATTCGTATTGTTACACTAAAATAAAATTAATATAAAAAGGCGTAATAATTTAAGTTAAACATAAATAGTATTCGAACCTACCTCAATAAATAAGTAAATGTTACTTGGTGAAAAGTATGTTTTTATCGTATTTATTATTTCAGCTATTGAATATTGACTCAAGTGTCGAAAAATCTTTTGTAAATATCTTTCATTCCGACCAAAAGCTAGAGAGTGTCCGAAATTTTAGAAATGACCTGCATACAAATGTTATAGATCAATAAATAGAGAAAAAAAATACTTTCTCGATCCATAAACAAACAATTTTTTTATTTTTTTATATACGAATAAGGAAGGAGTATAGATTTTTTCTATTAAATCAATATACTTTTAAAATAAAATAGTTATTCGTAATTATAACTCCATGTCTTAACTAGGGATGAAAAATTCTTAAATTTTGATTAAAAATTGAAGTCTCCTAAAATCTAATTTTAGCAACTTAATCCTTAACATATTGCAATTTTACCATTTCAAACTTTTAAGTGTGTCATTACTTAATTTAAGGCCAACATATTTAAGCTAATTAATGAAGAAACTAAATCCTTGAATCATGATATTTGATATTCAATTCACAACAACTAAAAACTAAAAACTAAAAGACTAAAATTATACATTTGAGATGTTTGCATAACCCAATAGAATGAAAACATAGAAAATGAAAGCGATCAAATACTATATGTAAAAGAAACTAAAATTGTAATCAACCAATAAAATTTGCATGTACTGCTATTTGATGAATAATTAATCTCTTCAATGGCCTGCAATTTATATAAGAATCTGATCCACTTTTTTGAAAGGTGGTTGATGTTGTTAATGTTGTTCCTTGACAGTATGAACGCAAGTCACCTTTTGATCTTAGACAACAGCGCAAAAGTGTTTCTCTCACTTTTAATAATAAAGAATCCCAAAGGTAATCTCAAGGATATTGGGTGCCATTTCATCTCTTTCGCATATGTCAGAACACCCTTATCACAAATCAACCAAACAAATTCCGACAAAAGGGTCTTCAATGGAGGAAGAAGAACAAGAAGAATAAAGGGTGACTAAGTGAGTGAGGTGAGAAGCCTATTAATTTTAAAAATAAAAAATAATTAACTGTTATATTAATTAAATTAGATACTATTTTAAAAATTATAAATGTTTAAATTAGCTTTTGTACCGATCGAATCCGTACGACACTTGAAATCCCAGCACTCGGTCAAGGTCGACCGACACGATCATAACCATTACGTCCAAACAGGATTAACATGACTAATCAGTGGTCAAACATTAGGTAATACACTTCTAATTGTGATTCAAATCCCTAATCCGATCCAATAACAAGGGGCCCATGACAATCATATAAATAGACATAGATTCCAATAATCAGGTACGTCATCACCCAGTACTAATAACACCGAATACCGAAATCTCACTTGAGCCTTGGAGTGTCTTTTGCAGGTACCATATGAGCTTGGAGTTTACATAGAAGAGGAGTGGAGCGATGGAAGGAAAACACGAAGACCATTCCAAGAAAAGAGAGGAAAAGGTAGACTGACCGACTAAGAAAAAAGGTAACCGTTTTCTTGGTTCCAACCTCGTTCGAAAATCGTTTATATTATTAATAAATAATTTTTGAAATGATATCTAATTAATTATCAAAATTTTAGCTACCAATTTTAGAATCTAATTTAAAAACTTTGTTAATTAATTAAATATTAAGTTAAAAACTATTTTTCAATAATATAAACTAATTTAAATATTAATAGTTTTTAATTTTTTGAAATGATATATAATTAAATTAATATAAAAATTAATTATTATTTTTTATTTACTAATTTTCTACTAGTAAATGTTTTAGTTTGATATTATTTTTCTTTGTTCACCCTAAAGCAAAAGCAAAAGTTGCCATTTATCTTTATCATTGGACTTTTCTCCGTATTAAAAAAAAGTTGTATGATTATCTCACATACCTAATTTTATTTACTTATAGAAGTAATTAATTTGATTGAAGTGCCTCACTTGTTCCCACTTCCCCTTCTGGCTTACCTAAGGCTGCTTTCAAGTTGGTGATGACTTCGATTTAAAACTTGAGATTATGTTGCTGCGTCACCCAAGAAAAAAAAACTAAAACCAAAGGTGCCACGACAACAAATTAGAAAACAACAAAATGCCACACGTTTGTTTGCAAAAAGGTGGTTCCACGCATACACGTTTTGTGGTGAAATCATCATGGTTCGTGGAGTCTTTAATTACATGCTTTTAACATAATCTCATAAGCACATATTCTCGCAATTGAGATAACGATGTCACACACGTATGAATATATTAACGTTTTTATTCCTAACGTGCTTCATTTAGTGTGTTTAATAATGATTACTTGATTATCTCACTACGATGATCGCATCATCCATTGCTTTTTCTTTCTAATGGGATTTCCTTTTTGGTTTCATTGGCTTAAAGAAGATAGAAGGATCTGTTTCTCTATATCCCCTTCAACCACTTGGAACTTTGTCATCAATTTCTAACACTGCACTCCTTTTACTGTTTGCACTTGTGTCATCAATCTGTAATCTGCATTAGTAAAATTGCATCACAGGCACTGATGCAGAAATGTGTAACACTATGTGCACACACCATTTCTTTACACGTCACCACTCTCTTTGATTTGTTTCCTGTTCAAGTGTGATTGTATGATTTGTATAGTTGTTTCCTATTGAAGTAAAATTGAGAAAGCAAGGAGAAATTGGTAACTTTGATATACAGATAATATTCCATATTTAGAATGTATGCCATCAAAATAAGTTGCTAAGAGATAAGTTATGACAAATTGACTTAGTTATATATTTTCTAAACAATAATGGAATATCATTTACAATTTTTTTTAAATATACATGTTATTGAGATAAAAATATTATGTTTCTTTAAGGTTGTCTTTTCAATTTTTTTGGATTCTTGAGTCATTCTTCAAGTTTTTCAATTGTGGCAGGTGATATTTACAAATATATTTGACGTTCAAGTTGGTTTAAGTTGTAGTTAAGATTATAAGTTTAGAGTTAGATTTTCAATACCTTTTGACGGGTGTTCACCTATTTATAGTAATTTTCTTGAGTCTTTGAATGTACGGATGGTTAAGTTAGGTCCAATGCAAATATCTCTTAACCGTGATTTATTGATATTTATTGTGCGATATTAATTAATGATATTGTTAAGTCCATTGTACTGTTTGGGAGCGTACATATGATATGTTGACATGCAGAGAGTCCAAGAGTGTGTTGATTGAATAGTCTTCTTTTAGAGGTAACCATGTTTTCCTAGTATGATGTCTCGGGTTGGCCGTAAGTCTGTAAGTGGGACTGTGGTTAAGTCTAAGTCATGCACCTCCCGAGTCACCAAGTGTGGTTGAGGAGTTAGGTGATGATAGCTAGGAACCCAATTATGGGTGGGTGGATAGTCGAGTTCGGGATTTTGTTAACTTGTTTTTTTAGGCAGGTGTAATGGCTAGTTTGAATCACGACGACAATAAGAACTACTTGAAGGAGCTAAGCATGCGATAAAAAGCAAAGGTTACCGTAAAGGACAAGGGTAACAATGTCATTGAGGTTGTGGTGCTGATAACGATCAAGCCAGAATTAGAGAATATTTGTCCTCCCACCAATGTAAAGAAAAAGTTGAAGGAGAAAGAGCATGGCAGGTCGTCCAAGCGGCACTCAGATCGCTTGTCATCGGGTAGGTCCCCTAAATCGCGCAATAGGGGTCCTGGAAGGCCGAATTCATTTGGCTTGGACTTCCTCGATCATTACCTACACGTGGTTGAGGGTGTCGCAGTTAGCCTGAACTCGTATGAGTAAGAGGCTTTCATCTCGACCCAACCAAGTGAACTATGTGACGCCTTTATGGAACTATGCTCTCAGACATTGGTCATTTTCAAACACATGGTCTTAGATCTGTTGAGAAAAAACAAAAGTTTGTCCGAGGTAGAAAAATTGTGGGCGCAGTTGAACGAGTCAACAACTTCTCTGCAATCGGCCTTAGATGTCAACAATTCTATTTCAAGCAAGAATAAAGAATTGGAGGCTGAGTTGGCGATGGCGAGAGTCAACTTGAATAGTTGCAGGAACAATGTATCGAGACTTTAGATTTTGACCGAGAACATTTTTATTTTTCTCGGTCGTTCTTGGTTGGGGTTAACTTTAGTGAATTCGTCCTTGACAAGAAAATTTTGCATTTTACGTTTTTGTTATCGGTAGGGATCCACATGAGTGAATCCTTTCTTGACTAAGAATGTTTATATTTTACTCGATGATTTTCGGTAGGGATTCACTTTGGTGAATTCTTCCTTGATCGAGAATATTCTATATTTTACATTTTCGTTCTCAGCAGGGATACACAAGGGTGAATTCTTCATTGACCAAAAATGTTTTTATTCTATTAGGTCATTCTCGATAAGGATTCAGTTTGGTAAATTCTTCCTTGACCGAGAACATTTTGTATTTTACGTTGTCATCTTGGGAATGATCCACTTGGATGGATTCTTCCTTGACCAAGAACGTTTTTATTTTACTTGGTCATTCTCAACAAGGATTCACTCTGGTAAATTCTTTATTTACCGAGAACATTATGTATTTTACATTATACTGAGTTTATAGAAGGGATGATTTTATTGCTAAAGGTGCCTCGTTAAAACCTCCCCGACCAAAACACTCGTTGGGAAAAATACCAGCGGTAGGAAAGAGTACACATGTTTGCATTTTATAAGCTAAAATAGAACTTTAAATGGTTGACATTCAATGTTCTCGGTATATCTCAAGCATCCAGATGCTAGATTTAGGCTCTATTTTACAGGTTTTTCTTTCTTTGGAACAAACTTTCCCAATTTGATGCGAACTTACCGTATGTCAATTCCTTACGTGCTTCTCCCCTCATTCTCCATACTAAGTCCCATTCCTGAAATGATCTCAACTTAGTCTTCATGTTGTACCTCCCAGTTCCCCTCAGTTTGTAGGCTTCATCCCTTACCTTGGCATTATCGTGCAATTCTTGCAACAAGTCCAACTCAGTTGGTATTAAGATTCAAGCTCTCGAGGTTCCAGTGAATTGTCAGCTTGCCAACTTCCATAGGCAACATAACATTTGTGCCATAGATCAAATTGTAAGGTGTCTCACCTATTGTCGAGTGGGGTGTGCATCAATATGCTCACAAAGCCTCAACGAGTTCCTCCGTCCACCTATCTTTAGTCGAGCCTAGCCTCTTCTTGAGCTCGGTAAGACTGACTTTGTTGGAGGCCTTAGACTGAATGTTCATTTGTGGGTGCCTCGATGAAATCATTTTGTGCTTGATGTTGAGGCTGTCATAAAATTCTCCAAGTTTGTGGTTAGTGAATTTTTTCCCTTTATTGGTGATGATGGTGTAGGGGATCCCAAATTGACAAATGATGTTTTTCCATACAAATTGTAGGACTGCTTGTTGATTATCTTGGTGAGGGGTTTGACATCTATCCATTTGGTGAAGTAGACGACTACTACTAACAAAAATCTCCTCTGCCCCGTAGTAGGCGAGAAGAGACCTATTATGTCCATTTTTGTTAACATAAACGACTAGTGTGAACTGATAGCATAGAGGTTGTGTGATGAGAGGTGTATTAGGGGACCATTTTTTGACAAATTTGACACCTTTTATTATATTTGGCGTAGTCGGATCTTAAAGTAGGCTAGTAATATCCAACCTTTAATACTTGTGCCTCCATTGTCCTACTTCTTGAGTGTAACCCACAAATTTCATTGTGTAACTCGTGATGATCTACTCAACTTCGGGTTCCACCACACACTTAAGTAGAGGTGCAAAATATTCTCTTTTAGAACGATTTTTCCTAATTATAACGATTCAAGATGCCTTCTTTTCTGATGTTGGGTCTTGTGTACCTATCCCAACATCTTAGTCTTCCACAGTTTTCTTCATCTGCAAGACCCAATTTTCTTTTTTTCGGCTCGCGTTTATGCATTCCCATGTTCCAAAATTGTGGGTCTTGTTAGCATTTGTTGTAGAACTGTGTCATGCCGACCTTTTCTTTCATTACTTGCTAATTTGGACAACACATTCGTTCGATAGTTATCTTCTCGACACATGTGTTGCAAACTAGATTTTTTAAAGCTTACCATAAGTTTCGCTACTCAGTGATAGTACCTAAGTAGTAACGAATCATAAGTTTCGCTACTCGGTGATAGTACCTAAAGAGTAACAGATCATTAACCTGATATTTATTGCTAATGTGTTTGATCGTTTATATAAATTGTTTTTTTGATTTAAACTTAGTTATATATTTTGATTTTTGTCAATTTTTTTAGTAGTTGAATGGATTCCTTGTTTTGGATATAAGGTTTCTATAAATTTCTCTTTAGTGTAGTGTAGGTTTGTACTTGGTACAAATTGGATTTTTTTGTGTTTGGAGACATAATTTTTTTTTTTGTGTACATAAGTTGGAACATTGTTAAAATATTCCACTTAATTTAATTTATAGATGAAAAAAATCCTATTAAATAACACTATCTCTATCAGCATATAATCTCATAATAAAGTTTTTATTAACTCTTTGTAGTTAATTTTGTACCATTGAGTGCTACCATAAGTACTAAATATAATATTAAATATAGTTATTGTTCTCGCCGGCTCAAAGTCGGTCAGAATATGGATGAGCTCTTCTCGGATTCTTTTTTGGTGGTCGGTCGGCTAGTGGATGAGGTGTTTAAGAATGACCTCCAGGTTTCAGCAAACCGATCTTCTGGGGATGAGGGGGGGCTCCACCTGCGATTACACTCCAACGCTCAAGTCAGTGAGAGCACAAAATATAATGTGTATGGTAAAATATACTGCAAAGATGCAAGTTGGATACTCCTTGTAGGCGGTTGCTTACTTATAAACATACATGAGCTTGAATGTCTGACATTGGTCTTTCCCGACATTAATGTGTCATTTCATAGTAACTTTCTATAAAATCTGGATATAAAGTATATAAATCGGAATAGTTAAACAATGTAATCAGGAATACTGGGGATAATATTTATTACGTTATCGGGGATATGACATTTATATTCATTACGCTATTGAAAATATGATATTTATATTTATTACGCTATCGAGAATATGTGTGTAGGAAAAACGATATACTTTCCTTTAGTGGAATTTGTCCCTTGCTGACGTTGCGCAATACTGAACCAAGACCAAAACAGGTTGTGTTTTTGGGCCTGTTAGCTCTCATGCTATCACCTTCCCCTGATGAGCCCTTAGTGAACTCGGCCAAATACCTACCCGATTCGGGACCGTACAGGTATAATAAGTACTTCACACAATACTTTTTCATTGGAGGCCGATATATCTCCAAGTACACTTATCATTATCTATTCCTATTTTCTTATAATCTAAATTTTCATTTATACTCAATATTTTACAATATTGTGCTCTTTTTTGAGACGCTCGGTTCTCCATCACCATAACTTGAAATTCAAAGTATACTACATTTTTTACTTTACAGAAAACACAATATTACATTTTTTTTCCTAATTATTATTTATACAACATAAATTTAAAAACTGGCAGAAAGAAAAAAAGGGGCCACCCTTTCTTCTTATAGAGTGTCAATGATATTTATGGTATAGAACTTTCTTATGCGTCAACAACACGCATTTGTTGGATTCAATTGTTTCTGTTTTTCTTCCAACTTTGTGCTTTTTTCTCCCCATTCACACGACGCAACAAAGCTCCAAAAAAGAGGCACTGCATTAATTAATTAATGCACCAATTGTTATTATTTATTATATATATTTTTTAAAAAAACCTCATACGATAATCTGGTGCTATGATGTGCTTATTATATCTTTGACGGTTGCTTGATTCCTTACCGACGTGGAAAATAGCCCATCTTTTGTGGTCAAAGCACGTGATGGTATAAACTGTACAACTCACTAACCAGTTTGATGGTTATCTTATACCATTAAATATTGGCATGTGTGATTAATTAAACCATTGTTGATCTTGATTAATTAAGTGATTCCGATAATCATATGACATAATCATGTGGGCAAGTGTAGGTCTACACTCTACCAACGTAAACTACTTTTCATGCTCATACATAACTTTAAGATTCTCAAAATACTATAATTGATTTGGATCATCATCATTTATCAGTATTTTGCTGCTAACTTTCATGGCCCCAAGAACTATAGTTCAACTTTGAAGGAGGTTTCAATATCTTTCAGATCACACCAAATCTTTTACTATACCTCACTAATTAAAACCCTAGGAGCTTCAACAAGTAGTGTTTCAAAAACAATTAATTTCACTTCATGAGTTTTTTTTTTTTTAATGAATAGTGATATGTTGACAATCTTACCCTAAATTAAAAAATGTAAAGAGAAATAATTTTTTTATTAAAATAAAATTGTGAAATTATACTTTATTCAATTGTAAACTGGTATCTTTATATTGTGACAATGTTAAAGTAATTTTTTTTCTTTAATTATTGAAATGGGTATGCTGTCTTTTGACCGAGGGTTTAATTAAAGATTACTTATTTTATTTGCAAATTATACCACTTATAAAATAAAATGAAACATAGTTTATAAAAAAACATAATGGTTATGCATGAAATATTCTTTTTAGTTTGTATATAGTGCATAATGATTTTTACACGAGTATATATTAAATATGTTAACATATACTTACCCTTACATATTGAAGTAATGCAAATAATAAGTATGCATTGAACATTAAAAATAGAAAAGATGATATTACGTACATTCGAATTTTAATTTGTATATATTAGTTACAAGATAATTAGTTTAAATGGCATATATACTTTTTTTTGCTCTATAATAAAATTGTAGGTTGAAGCTTTTGTGTACAATTTTTTTTTTTTTTAAAGTTAGTCCTATCATGTTATGTCCATTTCTAACTAAAATAAAATTAATTTTTGGCACAAAAAAAAAATATCTTTACCTATTAATTATGTTTTTTTTTTTCAAATTAGTATTACAAATATAAATAAATTTTGCCAAACCATGTCCACAAAACTTCACATGGTGGAGTTAAGTTCTAATACTGTACCATTGGGACAGCACCTTTCTCTTTAACGCCTCAATAATTGAAACAAATTATGACATATTTTAATCATTAAGTCCAATTTATTCTAAAGATTTTGTTTCTTACTCAATGAAGCCATTTAAATTTTATAAATTAAAAGCTTGATTCCTCTTAATTTTTATATTTATAATTTTGCTCTTCTATTTTCTTAAGATTAACAAAATTACGTGCGTTAAAAATCCTTAATTTTACCTGTGTATTCTCTTATTCTGATTCAATTCAATCTCAAAACTAAAATATTTATTTAAGATATCACCATAAAAATGAAACCAATTAACTAAATATAAAAAATAAAATCAGTAAATATTAAGTCCAAATTGTAAATTCTCTATAAAAGGGAAACTAAAATAACCAAAAAAGGATCTAAATTACAAAATAGAAATTAAAAGAGAGCAACATTATAGTTTAATAGCAATTTTCTTAAAAAAAATATTAAAATTGTATTATTAATGTCAACAAAAGTTTCATTATTCAGTTTGATATATAAGAAGAAGATTTATATCTTCTGCAGATACAGTTTGAATTGATTGCTGATATAAAAATGTGGTTGAAGAATTAGAGTTGTTCTAAGCATGGTTTTCAAGTGTATAAGATCTGATACAACTGTAGTAAACTCCTTGAATCAAAGTCACGAATAAGATATTTGATATGAAATAAGAAAAAATGGTGTTGGCAGTGAGAAGGTTCCCTTAAATAAAAATAGGGAGAAGGTTGAACATGTAGGAAGATTCTGTTTCCATTCCATTCCTGTTAGGGTAAGCCAATGAGAAGAAAGGTTACAGCTGGTGCAGTGCATTGTTTTTGAAAAGCAACCAATGAGAAGAGACAGAGAGCCACTTGGTGATGAAAGCATATGATTGGCTTAGGATGGCAAGTAGGAAGCAAGTGGTATAGTTTTAGCCCTTGATGTGCCTCTTTTCTCTCTCTGTCAAAAACCCTAAGTTGCTTTTGTTGACTAAGTAAGGTGTGAGCACCATGCCATTTTGCTCATTTTAGTATTCCACTGAGCCCCACTGCACCTGTGTGCCACATAGCCATTTCAACATTGTTTGAGAGGGGTGTGTCAGATAAAGCCTTTTTCTGCAGACTGATAGTGAGAAGATAAGAAAGAGGGTGTGTGTGTTTCATTTTTTTCTACACTCATAATAAGAAAGTGAAGAATAAAAAAAGGAGTGGGAGAAACTGGACTAGAGGTGGTTCTTTGGAACTGAAATTTGTTCATGGATATTTTGTTTCCAGAAGCAGTTGCTATTCTTTTTCAAAATTATTCTGAAAAAAGAATATGAAAAGTAGGGTTTATTTCTTTGAATTGTGTCAAACCACACACACAGCTTTTGGCTGTTGATTTTTGAACTTTCCGTGGTTTTGGACTTTAGATCCACAGATTGGATATATATCTAATGGGGTCTCACTGTGTTTGACTTTATCAAAGGGATTTTTGCTCAAATTAAGCTCAGTAGTTAACACTCATAAAGTATTCTATTTATGTTAGATATGTTCATGAAATTTCAAAATCAAAATTTAAGGATTGAAAAACATAAACTGGGTTACATAGAAAAAGAAGTTGTATTTTGGTATTATATGAAAAAAAGAAAAAAGAAAGAAATTCTCACCACATTACAAAAAAAATTTATTAAATCTAGAGATAAAAATTAATTAATTACTATATTCATTAAATTATATACTATTTTAAAAACTAAAAAAATATTTATATTTAAAATGATTTTTATTATTATTAATAATTTTAAAATTTTATTTAAATTAGTTATCTAAGTTTTAGTTATTAATATTTTAGGTTATAAATTAGTCTCTAAAAATATTAATAGAGACTAATTTAAAATATAAAATAGTAAATAGTTAAAACATTAATAGTTAATTGTTAGATATCAATTTAGAAATGATTTTATAAATTTATATTAATAATATAAACTAATTTGCTATCCATAATTTTTAATTTAGTTAAATTATTTTAATTTTTGAAATTAATTTATATTTGAGGATTTTTTTTAATATTAAAGATTTTAATCAACTTATTTCATAATATATAAGTATGTATAAGTGTAAACTTTATTTTATAAGTTAATTTTATAAAATTTAATTTAACTTAAAAATTATTTTTTTTTATTAAATTTTAGTGATTTTATTAAATGGACATTGTGGTGGTTATCTGATCTACTCCATCCATTATTGAATGTGTTATTCAGTTATTGTTATTATTTGTACGTGCAAGTTGATTATTCTAGTCCCACATCGGAGAGCGGGACCATGCTTAATGAGACGCTATAGTATTTAAGATATGGTACCAGTTGGTGACAAAGAAAGGAAAAAAAATGCACCAAGCAGAAGTAGTAATAATTTTGTGAGAACCAAAGACCTGAAGTTATGTTGCCGACATGGCACGCATAAACGTGTTGGAAAGTCAAATAGTATTCGGCCAAGTGGAGGGTGTCGTAACTGGACAGCATAATGGTTATGAATCTGTGGCCATTGATGAGAGAGAAAACATAACATCATGGATTCACATTATTAGTAGTTACCTCCTTTGTTTCTTTCTTTGTTTTTATTTTCTCTTTTCTTTGTTTGCTACTGCTTGCAGATAAGCATTGGGTTTCTAAGCACTTCTGCTGTTTCTCTCTCAAACTCCACGTCATCATCTCATCTGTTCTTCTTCAACTTCCCATATTATATCTCTTATAAATTTAATGCCCTCTCAACTCCACGTTTTTAACAAGTGAAATAGGTTTTTATTTACGAATTAAGTTATTTTTCTCTTCCGAATTTACATCTTATTTATAAAAGTATGTTAATAAATAACTCCGATAAATAATATATATATATAATAAAAAATTTCATGCTGTTTTAACAAAAAGTTCTGGAATACTTGAAGGGAAATTATCAATTTGTTTATTTATAGGCTTTTGTAAGATTAACCTACTCTTATCTTTTTCTTTTTGCACGAAGACTATCTAAGTTAAGATTTAAGATCATGGGCTTCTTTCCTAAGTTACTTAGTTTGTTGTTTATGTGTTTTAAATTTGGGTAACTAGCAATTTTTTATTATTATTAACATAAAATAAATAAATTAAAATAGAATACTAGGGATATATATATATATATATATATATATATATATATATTTTATGTTATTGTCCAACAGTGTACATTTGTGTGCACAACACTGTACATAAAGAAAAAAAAAAGTATCAAAATACCCAATATCATCTTTTAAGAGTCTTGCAACTTTAAACACACCTATTCATATTCTATAGATACAATTTCAAAAATTCAAACTCTATTCACTCTATACAAGTATGTAATATTACCAAAAAGTGAAGGTTAGGGAATTAAGATTTAGGGTTTGGGATTTGTATATATAACTTTAATGATATATAAAAGGCAACGATAAATAAATGTGGTTCAATATTTAAAGTTTAAAATATTTAAAGTTTAAAATATATTGATTGAAATGAGATTAAAAATACTTACATTAATGTGGTCTAAAGTATCATGTCTGCTGTCCATAATCGAATAGATAACAATTTTTTTATATTTTTCATGTGAATGCAAATAAAGCTTTCATTTAACCCAACATTCAAAAACTTGTCTATTCCTATTTTAGGAAACAACTTTTTACATGTTGTTATATGAGTGTGACTTAAAGTAAATAATGGTATGGTGAGATTATGATTTTGGCAGTCATTTTCATCTTAATGTTTTTGTGAAATGATTATCGTAGTTCTCAGTGTCTTTGCATATTAAGATATCTATATAAAACATCAAACATCAATAACATAGGAGATAAAAACTATTTTTATCATTAGGATTGCATTGAATACTTCATTATTATTTCGAAAGACTATATATTTTTAGATTACTTATTATTATTATTAAATGATCTATCTCAAGAAAAATATATGATATTGTGCAAGGAACCATTAACCTGTGTTTGTTGTTTGGAAAAAAAGTTTTACATAATTTTTAAGAGCTTACCAAATATTTTCGGTAAAATATAGAGTTGTAAAACAAATTATAGAAAAGAAGAAATATAAGTTGTGAATTCCTTAAAAATAAATTATATTTACATAATGAGATCCATTTGTACTTTTTTTTAAAAATTTCTCAATTATATTTATAATATTTTAAAAACCCATAAATATAAACATGTATGAATTAGTAAAAAAAACATTAGTTAATCATTTTCATTTATCATCATTAACTTGAAAAATTAGCAGATTTTTTATGGATTAAACTCGATTTAATCTGAAGTATTGTAATAATCTAGAAAAGTGTAAAGTTAAAAAAGTTAATAAACCGATGTTGGGAGTTAATATATCCATCCACGTACTCAATTATGATAAATAAGATTGAATAAAATCCTTAATATTTATTTTGGAATTTGTGTTTGGTTTTAGTGGTGGAAGACCTTTTGGTGGGCTTGGAATTCGAGGTCAACCAAGTCAACACCTTTGTCCCATTCACGCAGATAACAATTATTAACGCACTTAAATACGTGTTCCATTTTGAATCATTAAGCCATCACAATTAACAACATCTTTTTATTCATTCTACACAAATACTTTATATTTATTTTATTTATCTATAATTTTCAGTCAAAATATCCATTAATCATTCTTATCTTAATTATACATAGTTAAAAGTATTATAAATAATTTTATGTTCATAAAAACTAACATGAAAAACTTAAATTCACTTTTCAATTAATTTCACAATTCATTTTTACATCTTGTCTCAATAGTGGAGAAAAAAAGTTCTTCATTTTTTTTTATCTGAATGTCGGAAACAGATCAAACTTTTTTAATTTAAATAATGCAATTTAAAAAATTAATTTTACAAAATGATTTGAAAAGTTTAAAAAATATACATGTTGTTTATTTTAAGGGGAGAAATTACGTGACTATATTTGGAAAGAAAAAGCTCGCAGCACGTATTTTATTGAATGAAAAACTACTTTTATTTATTAAAAGATAAAAAAAATTAACTAAAAAATTCAGTAAAACAATAAAAAAATACCCTTGATATAAATTATTAAAATTTAAACAAACAAGTGTATTTTTTTCTATTACAATTATATTTTATTTGTATTTTTTCTCTCATGTTTTGTTTAATACCACTAGTCAGCACATTTGATGCCATTTGTTGTCATAAACAAAACCAGAGATCTGCAAGTGCTCTTTATAATTAAGGGAATAATGAACATTGAGAGGTTCCTTCCATGGTTTTTTTTTTCTTCCATTTTATTATATAAAACTAAGATTTACATATAATTTTGTCAACAAAAGTACAAAAATCCAGCACATGGTAGCCCATTTTGTTTATCTCAAATTATTAAAAATAAAAATATTTAAAATTTTATAAAGTCATTGAACCCTAAACCCTCTATGAAAAAAAATGTCCTTTTCCCTATGTCCCAAAGAACTTTAGTTTCATTAAATCAAACTTCATTCTTGATTAAAATTAAAATAAAAAGTCACACACAGAATTTGAAATGGTGAATGGGAAAAAGATAAAATTATTTTAGAAATGTTATGTTTCTCTCTAATACAATATTTGGCGGTTTGGAAGTGTGTTCCAATAGTCCTTGTTATTGTTTGCTTATTAAGATAGGGACAGTGGGTGTTCATGACGTCACCTATGACGTAACCAACCATTATTTTATTTTATTTTTCATTTTTTAAATCTATATTAATAATTATGTCATTTCAGTAAAAGGAAAATGAAGCAATTGTTTGCAATAATTCCCTTATTTAGCACTCTTCTTTTTGTCAATGTGTAATAAATTGACATGACAATTACAATGCAAAGACAGAATGAGATCAATGCCCCGGATTGTTACAAGAAAGAAGGGAAAGATAAATTTACAAAAATCAAAGAGAAAGTAAAAAAAAAAAGTTTAAAATTTTTCTATTTTATTATAATTTTTCTTCTTTAAATAAAATAAATACATTATTATTCATATATTTCCTATTTATTTTTCTCATTATAAATTATAATGGTATTTGTTCTAACTTCAAGTTTAAGAGATAATATCATTAAGATCAATCACCGCAATTAATTTTGTTTTGGAGATTGGTGTCTCGTCACAATTTTATCTTTAAAAGACGTATTAATAGGTTGGAGAAATATAAAATATATAAACTGTCATATTGATCTTAACTTCTGATCAATTTAAAATTGTCATTGATCTTTAACTCTTAATCAATTTGAGACTATATTAACGATATCGTAAGAGTATTTTTTTAAAAAACAAAGTAATTAACTTCCAAAACAATATCTTTTTATTTTTCTTCAATTTGAATTTTAGTGTTTTCTCTCCTTTCTTACTTTCTTTCCATCATATTAAACAAATAAGGAGGATCATAAATTGATGTATAATATATATATATATATATATATATATATAAACTTGTATATTATACTCTATATAAAGTAATTTATATTTGTCAATTGTATATTTATTTATTGTTCTTTAAAAAACTGTTTATTGAATATTTTTATCATAACTAAACTTATCTAAATTAGCATGGCTTTAAAATGAAGAATTACTATATACTCATTGTTAGTTAAAGTATTTTTTGAATCCATAAAACTTATTTTGTGATTATTTGATGACTTGGGTATTTTATGCCATTACCTAAACGTATTACTACACTGAAACACAAACAAAATACTTATTTATAGAATTCTTTTTGTCTTTTAGATAAAGAGATCATAACAATGTTTTTTATGAGCAAATATATATTTTGTATATATGTAAATATTTATAAAAATAAATAGAGTTTGACATTTATCCTATTAATGTATGCATCATCTAAGTTTTTCATATACACAACTCTAACTAACTAAAGAGATATTAAAATTTCTCATCATTGACATATTTTATTATGTTCATCATCTCAAATGTTGTGATGCATACTCATTGTTTTCTTGATTGATTTCTTAATTGAATGGCAATGTGGAGATATCCAGTCACCTCATGATTACTTTCAATTTGGACCTTACATTCATAATTGCTTTTAATTTGTTTGGATCTTACATTACCTTATTATAGCCACACTTATTTATTTCTTTCTGTTGTATTTTTCTTCTCTTCCTCTGCCCTATTACAATAACTTAAATGCTTCCAAAGTAGAATATGCTATTGTTATGTATAGTTCCATAAAACCCCAATTAATTGTAGCAATAAAACAAAATCTTTTTTAGGATAATTATGCTTGATATAGGAACAAGTCAAATTTGACATTTTGTTCAAAATATTCCAGCTCTTGACATTATAAGATCCAATTATTCATGTTACTTCCACAACTCACTCACTCAACTCTAGGTTCTCCTTAACTGCATTAAGATTTGGAAAAAAAATTACATTTGAATATTTATTTACATTTATATAGATTTATTTACCTATATCACCGCAAGAAAATCATGAAATAGAAATCAATTTTTAGAGACCAAAATAATTAGTTGCAATAGTAACTAAATTATAGATCATTTTAGAAACTAAAACAAAAATTGGTTTCTAAATTAGTTTATATTATTGTTAAATAGTTTTTAAATTGGTATCTAATTAACAACCAAAGTTTTAGAGACCAAATTTAGAAACTAAATAATTGGTAGTTAAAACCTTGATTGCTAATTAGATACCAATTTAGAAACCAATTTTTGATTTAGTTTCTAAAATGGTCTCTAATTTAGTTACTATTGCAACTAATTATTTTGGTTTCTAAAAATTGGTTTCTATTTCATGATTTTCTTGTAGTGTATATATATTTATTTATAAAAACCCCATAAAATATATGATACCATATTCAACTAAATAAATATTATCAGTAAATCAATCCTGCGTAAACCAGTTTTGTCTCAATATTAATATCAAAGTTGTCGTAAACACCAGAATTAAGTATGAGTCATATAATTTTATGGATTAATTTTTCCTTGATTAGATGAAGATATCCTTATATATGAAATGACTCTTAAAAGGGTTAAATTTCTTCAATATAACTTCTAAATATCATCTATTTTGGATGTCTTTTATGCTAGATTTTGGGTAAAACTACTAATTAGAATATGGAAAATAATCAATTAGCCTAGTTAAATTATGATTTAACTTTACGAGAAAGATGGGAGAAAATAAAGAAACATTTGGTTGTTAATAATTTAGAACAAATTAACCACATCATGGTCAACCCCTACCTAAATTAAAGTGGTCAACTAATTACTTGGACGACTAAGACTACTTAAAGTTAAAATCAACGGTCAACAAATATTTTGAAACGACCAACGAAGCAACTTGGTGATTGGCCTTCATTTTTGATTTTTTTTTTTTGGATTGTTCATATAAGATAATATAGTTAGGCTAGTGTAGGAGAGAATATAGCTTGTGCAATTTGGCCAATTGCTTTTGAAAGTTACGTAGTTTTTGGCTAAGATCAGTATCACTACCTAACTTGGTAACCTTCTAAGAAATCATGCTATTGAAACCAGATAGTTACCGTTGCAATATATGACTAAAACCCTAGTTTGAAAATGACTAGTGTTATAAGTTACGTACCTTTGTTAATTACAATAATGGTTTATGTTTTCTTCAGAAGTACTAGTAGACTCTTGAATGATACCTATTTAATATCTATGTATCTTTTGCTTTTATATACTACATGTATTATTCACTCAATTATTTAAATTTAAAACGATTTATTAAGTTAGTATCATACTAATTATTCACTCAACTATTTGAATTCAAAATCAATCATTAATTACGTGTTTTGGTGTTGAATGATTCTTTATCTTATAAAGTTAACCTAAGATTAGGTAAATGATTGGTTTTGGTCTTACTCTTACAAACTTTTTTGGGTAGGTCAATGAAGAAAAGGAAAAGGAAGTTATTATGTTTAGATTTAACATGAAGTATTATAAAGTGGACTTTAAACCTAACCCAACCCCATAAAACGGTTCAATGAGGTGAGGTTCTCTAGTCGATGTGGGATCTCCAAAACACCCCCTTCACTATATATTATGGGTGGTCCGATAGCGGGTGGCACAATAGGCCCAACACAAACACTCGTTAGGATAAGCTCAAAATGGCTCTAATACCATATTAGAAAGTGAACTTTAAGTCTAACTCAACCTCATAAAACTGGCTCATAGGGTGAGATTTGCTCCCACTTATATACAATGAAATATCATAATCTCTAGTCAATGTGGGATCTCCAACATGAACAATAATACAAAGTTAAGTATGAGGGTGTGTCTTGTGTATCAAAATTGGATATATATTGTATTTTTTTTTCCTAGTTGTGATTAATGTTTACCTTAAAAATTCAACAGATATATTTTATAGTAATTTAATGTTGATGTACGATTTTATAACATATGTTAATGATGAGGTTCAACAATTTAGTTAAGCACCAATTATATGAAATAGTTATATTGTAACTAGTATATGTTGGGCGTAATTTGTGAAGCTTCACATGTTATACTTATATACTTATTTAGTAAAGGGAGAAATAAAAAAAAGTGAATTAAAATAAAAAATTATATAAAAAGTAAAAGGTATTTGAGGGAAGAACAACCATACAAATTTAGGTTGGTTACAACACTTCATACAAAGTCTTATTATGCAAAAAATAACAGTCAAAACTAACTTCCATAAATCAAGCCAAAACGATTGGAAAATATAAGTGAATAATGCTTCATCAATTGAGCTTGAAACCAGGTGGACCCTCTAGTAATAGATGAAAGAAGTTACAACTAATGTAGAGTAGATAGTATAATACCATTTGATGATCTGAAGACCAATGCATGAAGGAGGTAGATGAACTGGTCAAGATAGACTGTCTTGAACCACCAAATGCTCTTGAAGTATCAAACAATAAACATAAGATAGTTTAAGATACTTAATCAAGATTTTACTAAACCAATCTAAACAAATCTCCATTTTGGTTTAACAAAAACCTTCTAAGTGATAAAACACTCATTACCACTAAGCCTATCACAAGCTTAATCACCAATCAACTTAATATAATACAAGCAATGAAAGAACTTACTGTCACACAAAAAATTCATGATCATATAAGAAGTATTATGATTGGTTGAGACCTTCATCTCTCTTATGAAATGTAATTTGACATCAATGTGTTTAGTTTTTTCATGATAGGCTTGGTTCTTGGATAACTATATACTGTTGTTGTCACTGTAGTTGATGGCAACCTGGTTTTGCACCATAAGGCTTCCTTCAATGCCTCTATCATGGCATTATACGTACTCTACCTTGGTGGATGAAAAAGGCACTACCTTCTATTGACTAACATTGTAGCTGACAATAATACCATAAGCACTACGCACATAGTCCATGAGACATTTCTTTATGTCCTAAAACCCACCAAAGTCTGAGTCAACAAATCCTTCTATAGGGAGCTTCTTTGGTAGAACGTCTAGTTCCATTATATACCAAAACTCTTCCAAGTGACCCCTTAAAATATCGATGAATCTGTTAGAAAAGAATGTAAGGCTAAGCTAAACCTGCATGAGAGATGAATTAGTTTTGAAAACTTTTTAAAAAGATTTACCCGTTCTTGAAGTTCTTTGACAAACTATTTCAATTAGAAAAAATAAAGGAAATTGATTTAGGAATCAAAATTGATAAATATTATAGCAATAACGATGTAAAAGAGATAGAAGCAAAAAGATATCACACAAGATTTCATACTGGTTTAGATCACCACTTATCCTAAATCCAATCTCAGTTATTCAACCCTAGAATAACTAGAATCCACTATCTTTGTATTTTTATTACAAGCACTCAACACATGCAAAACATATACAAGACATCAAACAACACAAGATCAACTCCTGAATACAATCAAGAGGGTCTGTCCTACTATTTGGTCACACCAAGAGGAAACAAACCAATTCAACACTAAAAGGATAAAAACTTGAAATACTTCAGCAACATAGAAAAAGATGTTAGGTTAGTAGACGATCTCATGATATGAGCGTCTATGTGTTTTGATGATAAAAAAATACTATAAGATCTGTTATATGTATAACCAAGTTCACTCATGTACAAAAAAAAAATAATACATCAAACCATACATAAGACACACGATGCAGTGGATACAAATACAAGATGCACTAGACGACGGAGCTATGAATATTCATGTTAAACAAGTGTTAAGGAACATTTCAAGAGCTCACATCAAACAATGAGAAGAGAAAGAAAAATGGTTATAGACTTTGACAAATAATGATTATAGCATCAGCTGAAGTTATCAGACAAACAACGTGCTTATGAGAAAATAAGCTCATATTGAGAGCACCAGATGATTCAAGTGATATACGATGTCCTCACTTAACAAAGAGTATGAAAATAATTACTCAAGGTTAGCAAGACCAACAAAACAAGTGGCAGTAGAAGTCTTCAAAGAAAGTGCTAGATGATGAAAAGAATCATTCAAAGGTCTTATCAAGCAGCAAACAAAGTCGGCTACAAAATTCAATGGACCAATGTCATACTCAAGTGTTAGACGAATTCAAAACACACACAAAAATTTAGGCACTTTTTACAAATATCGACAAATGGGAAATATTCAAACGATAATTTCATATGTTATATTATCAGATGATGGTAGTTGTGTTTGATCATGTAAGTTAGACGAAAGTTATGTATATATAAGTCATTCGTTGGTAGTACACCTATTTGATCAAGATTATCTAGCTCAACTTTAGTACTTAACAAATTTACTTATTTAAATGTTTTAGTTGCCCTTGTTCACTCAACAATTCTCCTTCTTCATTAGTGAAAATATAAGTAACATGCAATATAGAGACAAAACGAAAATACACACAATATTTTAATATTAGTTCCTCTCTGTTTAGTTCTCAATCAACTAATTGAAATCCACTAAGCAGACTCAATGAGTATCATTTGAGCTCGTAACCATTATTAGCAAACCCATTGAGTATTTTTTTATCAAAGTCACTCCTGACTTAATGAGTATTCTTGATACAAGCCATACCTGGCTTAACGAGTATTCTTTCGGCTTAATACCACTCCTGAATGACATTGTTTAAGTATTCTTTCACAAGTCACTTCTGCCTAACCCCCATTCAAGTATTCTTTCCACAATCCATTTCTGTCTTAGAAAATTATTCTTTCACAAATCATTTATGGCTTAAACGAGTATTCTTTGAACAACAACTAGTTCTAGACAATAACCAAGTATTCTTTGACAAACAACTATTATCTTAACAAAGTTGTGGAGGTTGTATGCATGGTGATAAGTAGATCACAAGCTTTTTTTCACTTGAGATATTAATTGTCTGTTGACGAATATAAGATTAATGCTCTCTCTTCTAGCTTTTTGAAGTTAACACTATGAGTGTTCTTTTAGAAGTTGTTTATTGGCTTAGAAAATTTTGCATAATTTTTGCATTTGATGTCATATTGACTTAGGGTCCTTAGAGTTATGAAGTTGTCCAAGATAATCTACAGGCTTGCTATCATTGACTGAATGGACTCACTTTCTTTCATCTTGAATAAATATTGTGTTTCATAATATAGACCGTTTATTGAACCAAAGGAACACATCTGATACGAAACACTAAAAAAAATTTGATTATTTTAGAATTTAAAGTAGTTCCTGGTCTATAAAATTTATTAATAATAGAAACTACTTTAGATACTAATAAATTTTTAGTCTCTAAAATAATATCTAATTTAGTCAATATAGTAACTAATTATTTTTTATCTCTAAAATTGATTTCTATTTAATGACTTTTTTTATGATAGGTACCTACCAAATCATAATTTCCCCCTATTTTTTTTTATGTATAATTCATAATTTAACATACCAAATAAATAAAGAATGTAAATCATTGAACACAAACATAATATAATTACAAAAATATCATTCTACCAAATCGCGTTGGCACAAAGGCTCTTTAGTAGTGTTAAATACTTCTAGCAAAAACGACGTGAAAACACTAGTAGTGTTTACAAAGCATTACGTCTAACAAAAATTGATTTAACTAAACAATGCTTGTATTTCTTTTAATTCTCATTTAACAAACCAAACTAACCCAACTGACTCTTTGATTAGTTAGGTTAAACAACTTAAAAATTTAAATATGTACTCTAACTTAATCCATTTTATAAGTTGAGCCTATTATCTTGAACTTAATCCATTTTATATTGTATGGATCCTGGGTCTCATTTTGAACATTTCAAGATTCTGGAAGCACCTAATTCAGTTAATCTTATTATGGGCAACTTGTGGATTGCGTTGGTTAATGAGATATGGAGACACAAGAATAACTGTTTATTTAAAGAGGGAGTAATTGATCATACTAAATTTTTTTCTCTGACATAGATTAAGGTTTGGTCCTGAATTTCATCAAAGATACCGTCAGCTAATTTATCATTATCTGATTAGTGTCTTGAACCCTTGGTATGTATGTATTCAATTTAGTTTTATTTAAGAGGTTGATTCTTGGGTTTATTTTATTATTGATAGAGATGAGATAAACAGTAGGAAGTCTTTTTGGTTGATATGTAGATGGAAAGGGTCTTTGGGAGCATCATTTTGCTCGGGTTGGACCACCTCTGAAGTGGTCTCATTTAATTTCATTGCTATTTGCTGGAAAAAAAAAGTTAAACTTTTAAGAAAATCAGACAAATATTAAATTCAATCATTTTAATAAGTAATGTTTTGTATTATTTTTTTTATCAATAATAAATAAATAAAATAAAATAAGATACTTTAAAAATATTTTAATCTTTATATCAAATCAATCCATTCAATACCTGAATTACGTAAATCCATCAGATACCAACAAACTAATCCTCATTTTATATTCATTCTATACATTAGAAAGTAATAAAAATACTCCATACAATATTTCTTCCTTGAATGGATGCATAGTTGGCAATCATTTTATATTTGAGTGTGGAGTTTGGAATCCAGTTTCCAGTCAAAGTATGGGTAGCTGGAAGAGAAAATAGTGCTGACAAAGGGACAAAAGATTATTAACTTGTTACACAAAGTCATTTCCACACATGCTATTCTACCCTTTCATTTTGCTTTATTAGTCAAAGTCAATCTTATGTTTCATTAAAAAATGTAGAGGTATTCTAGATGGAAGGTTGATGGATGACCATAATAGTATTTCACTTCATAGTATCATTTTTTTTTATATAAATAATGTTTGAAATCACTATTAAGCTTTAACATCTTAATTTCAATAATAATTTGCTATCACATAAAAATTTTATAAAAGAAAAAAAATATATATAAAACAAGTATAGGCATATAAAACAAGAAAAAAAAATCATCCTTTAAAATTAAGAAAACCTAAATTTTGGAAGGTTAAAATGATTCATAAAACAGTTGAAAATGGGTAAAGAATAAAACTAAAAGAAAATAAGTTCAATTTATTAGCAACCGCTATGTTAGACTTAAGATAAGCACATACCTTTCTTAAAGATGCAATAAACTTTAAACTCAATGAATAGTAGCACAAGTATTTAATATTTTATTATTTATTTTTGAAAAGTTAGGACATAATAAAAAAAATTATTAAAGATTTGACAAAGGAAAAATCAACTTTCAACCATATTTTTTTTTCAACCATAATTTTTTTGGCAATATGGTTGAATAAGATTAATTCTACCTAAAAAATTATAATATGTTTTAGGTTAAAAGTTGATTACATTATTAAAAATGTATATGATAACTAATTTAACCTAGCAATTCTTTAGTAAAATTCATTACTAATAAACTTTGAGTTAATACTTGTTTAAGTCTGTCACCAAAATAATTATATTAACTTTGATATTATTAATGATCTGTCTTTTCAAGAAAAAATGTATTAGAAAAATTCAATATGATTGAGATATAAATCAAGTTGATATTAGAGATTTACATCTCTTTCGGTTGGAGATCCCACATCGACTAGAGATTAGGACATTTCATTGTATATAAGTGGGTGCAAACCTCACCCCCATGAACCGGTTTTATGTGGTTGAGTTAGGTTTAAAGTTCACTTCTTAATATGGTATCAAAGTCATCTCAAGCATATCCTAGCGAGTGTTGTCACTCTCCTAGAGATTAGGACATTTCATTGTATATAAGTGGGTGCAAACATCATCCCCATGAGCCGGTTTTATGAGGTTGAGTTAGGCTTAAAGTCCACTTCGTAATATGGTGAAAGACTCTAATTTGTAGTCGATGTGAAATCTTCAATACCTCCAACTCAAAACTTTTAAGATAATAATTTTTTGGATCTTCTTCTCCTATGTTGTTTTATTTACTCATTTATATTGAATGTGAAACTTATACTCTATAAATTCTTAAAAGATCTCAAAGACAATACTTAGATAAGAATAGTGTTTGGAACCTTGTAGTTTGCCTTATCGTATTCAATAAAGATGTTATGTTAATATTGGTTGTCTCACTTATGAAATAAGAAAAGAAAAGTGCCAAAAGTTGTGCGAATTAGACTAGAAATGTCGAAATTAATGGTCCAAAATCTAAGTAAATTGCATTTAATATAATTATCATGCCCTATCTGAATTACTTTGTAATTTATAAGAGTCTTTTTTTTATCTATATACATCTATCTATTGGTGAAAGATTTGACAAATTCTCTATGCACCTTCATACCTTCCTCGTGTATTTTTATACTTTTTTTTTAATAATATGATTATATTGGAGAATGTGGTGTATTCTTCTTCATTTTCAAGTGGTGGTGGTTTCTTGTGTTGGATAGTGGTGAACATTGGTAGTTGAGATAAGTTTTGTGGTATTTTTACTTACGATGACTATGTTTTTGTTCGCTTATTTTTTTTCATTTTTTTGAAAACTACAAAAACTAGAAAAAACAAACTAGTGAGGTGTAAAAATGGAGTACAAAACTCAAAAACAAATTATCTTTACATTGAAGAACATCAAATACAACGAATATTCTTGTCAACCATCTCACAAACATATTCAAATGATAAAAATTATTCTCTCAAACGTTATGACTGAAGAAGAAAAAAAGTTGGTTAAAAATAAGATATGTGATCAGAAGGGAGATATGGGGTGTGGAGATGTATATATTATTTAAAAATGTGAGGTTATATTTCATTTATGGTTATTTAAAAATTTTAAAAATGCTAAAATCGACTTTTTACCATTAATATAGAGTTGTAGGAGAGAAACTATGAACTTTTTTTTATTTATAAGCGATGAATACATTTAGAAAAATAGATACATAAATAAGTTAATTTAAATTTGTATAGTTTTTTACATTCATTTTACCTTATTAATTAATATTTTCTTATCTTTAATAATATTAGTTGGGAATATTAGTCAAATTTGAAATGGATTGCAAATTTAAATCATAAACCATAGATTATTTTCAATCCAAAATAACCTATTTTTGTTTGATGTCAAATAACCTAATTACACCATGTATAAGGATTCCAACACCTAAAGTGATTAATATTTTTTTTTCTGATAAAAAAAACCTAATTACACCATATCAGACCCTACTAATACTAATAGTGCTAGCTAGTTTAGATGTTTATATTTGGAGTTGATGCACTTTAATTAGATATGCCCTTTTGTTCAGATCATGATTGTTTCCATTAAGTAATGATTAGAATAATTTCAGAAAAAATATAAACTTTGATTATTTTGGACAAGTTATTATCATAGACTTTTAAATCATAATATAGTACAAAATCACAAATTGTCTCCTGAACTTAAGCATTTTTACAATATCGCGGTGTTTAACAATAAATTTCTCTTCATGAATCTGTTTCAAGTGTTATTTGATTTCAGAAAATATTTTTTTAATTTTTCACTTTAAAATATAAAAAACCCATTTACTATTTCCTATTTTCATTGAATTTACTCGAAAAATTGAAAATAAATGTTTTATTATTGTAATTAAAATTAAATAAGAACATTAAAATAAATCCTTAATTAAGTTTTATTCTACACTTTAACTTATCATAAAAAAGCTAACTAAAAAATTTCAATCAATAAGAAAGCGAAAACTAATTTGAAATTTTCTAATATATGAAATATTTTAACTCATGTCTTTTTTGGAAAAAAAAAAACTATTGCATGAAAAGTATAAAAATAATATTTCCTTATAATTATATACACTACAAGAAAATCATGAAATAAAAATCAATTTTTAGAGACCAAAATAATTAGTTGCAATAGTAACTAAATTAGAGACCATTTTAGAAACTAAAAAAAAATTGGTTTTTAAATTAATTTATATTATTGTTAAATAATTTTTAAATAGGTATCTAATTAGCAACCAAGGTTTTAACTGTCAATTATTTAATTTTTAAATTTGGTAGCATAAATTTTAGTTGCTAATTAGATACCAATTTAGAAACTATTTACCAATAATAGAAACTAATTTAGAAACTATTTTTTTTTAGTTTTTAAAATAGTCTTTAATTTAGTTATTATTTCAACTAATAATTTTGATTTCTAAAAATTAGTTTCTATTTCATGGTTTTTTAATAATAAATTTAATAATAGAAAATATTTAATATTCCTTAAGAATACATGTTGACAACTCATTATGCAATGGAGAGAGATGAATGTTCATGGTTCTATACGGAAACCTCTGTTTATATTTGTCTGGGGATGTGATTGTTCAATTTCTATACTCAATTATTCATTATTCATTCCTTTTAATTATTCATTCATTCATATCATATGTTTGTCAATTCTCTATTTGTTTCTTTCCACACTTTATTATAATTTCTTTTTCTTACTCATAATAATTTCTCCATTAAATACTTTACATTTAAATTGCAATATACACTTTAACTATCAACCTTCTTATTATTACATCCCAAATTTTAATGCAAAGCATTAACAAAGCTTGAGTTCAAATAAATTAATCAGTCATTAAAAAGAAATCTTTACCTTTAGACCATTGATATGAAACAAAAAAATTCAAATCCAACTGAAAATAGCAAATCCTAAGGATTATAACACCTAAAAATGAAAATAAAATAAAATTTATAAGAATATAATGTCTACTCTTAAATAAAAAATAACATGTTACTTTTAATAAAACCTTTAATTTTATCTTGATGATACTGATCCGATAGCTAGTAAGTGCAACAAATTCTTATTATGATAGATTATATATGACTCTAATATCATATTAAGAAATAGATTTTAAGTCCAACTTAATCTTATAAAATCGGTTTATAAGGTAATGTTTGCACTCACTTATATACTATGAAATGTCTTTGTATCTAATGGATATGAGATCTCTAATCATATATGTAATATATTATTTTTCTTATAAAATTTTACTAGAATATTTTACTAAAATCTAACTCAATCATATATGATCGGTTTATAACACTCACTTATATACTATGAAATGTCTTTGTATCTAGTCGAACGAGATCTCCAATCATAAGTGTAATATATTATTTTTCTGATAAAAATTTACTATAATATTTGTATGAATTTTTTAGTAAAGCTATTTTTCAAAAAGACAAAACATAAACCAAATGTAAGGAGATATTTTTCAACCTTAAACTTTTTGGGTAAACTAAAAATCTTGTACCAAATTGTTCTTTTAATATTTGATGTTAATGTGTGGAAGAAGTGAGTAACATAGCATATGAAAGTAAAAATCTTGACTTAAAAATAATCCAGATTTTGTATCTAAAAAGGGTATCTACATGTGTTTGATATGATGGGTGAAGGATTGGGAGAAGGTCTTTTCACACGTCCGAAATTGAAGGAAATGATAAGTAGTTAGTGTATGGAAGAGAAGATGTTAGGGTTTGTAATGTTCTATCAACACATATTTGAACCAAACAATTAATTATTAATAATGAAACGTTTGTTGTTGGGTTGTCACCATCAAAACTAGGTTACAACCTTTTGGTGTTACACTCAAAATTAAGCACATGATGGATTTGTCGTCATGGAAACTTGACATTGGGGATCAAGATCAATAATTATAAATATCATCTATTTTTTTTTGTCAACGTTCAAGTTAAATCATCAAACTTCAAACCCACTTTTTTTTTCTGAATGTACTTGCAGCTTCATACTAAACTGTTTCTCATTAGTTGCACTGTCAGCTCCAATAATTTATACCTGCATTAATTATGAGCTTCTACAAACTACCTTATCATAGCAAATGATTTATATATATATTGAACTAATTAAGAAATTTTAGCATAAATATTTGTTAGAGTTCTATGGTATATACGTGAATGTAAATCTCACCTTAAAAGTTGATCTGTTGTATAAGATTGAGTTAGACTTAAAATTCACTTTTTAATATGGTATCAAAGTTATTTAGAATATATCTTAACGAGAGTTTGTTAACCTTATCAAGTCACTTGCTATCGTGCAGTTATCAAACCACCTATACCACTACAAGAAAATCATGAAATAGAAACCAATTTTTAGAGACCAAAATAATTACTTACAATAATAACTAAATTAGAGACCATTTTAGAAACTTAAAAAAAAAAAAATTGGTTTATAAATTAGTTTCTATTATTGTTAAATAGTTTCTAAATTGGTATCTAATTAGCAACTAATGTTTTTGTTACTAAATTTAGAAACTAAATAATTGGTAGTTAAAACTTTGGTTGTTAATTAGATACCAATTTAAAAACTATTTAACAATAATAGAAACTAATTTAGAAACCAATTTTTTTTTTAATTTCTAAAATGGTCTCTAATTTAGTTATTATTACAACTAATTATTTTGATATCTAAAATTTGATTTTTATTTTATGATTTTCTTATACATTACCAAAGCTGATAAGTATGACGTCGTCTTTAAAAAGGTGAATTATAACAAAAATCTAATTTATACTAGATGATATTGAAATGTATAGTAATGAAATTTGTTGTAATCTTATGACACCTGTTATTATATTCCCTGAATTGTGATGCATAGAAAGTGTTATTATTGAGTGGTTAGTGTAATGTGCATTGTTGGTTGATTTGTGGAAGCATACGGATTGTGTAATATTGTTCCCACGTTAGTTGTCAATATCTCAAATCAATTATCCAATTAAATCTCTTCAACAATGCCTTCATGTTTATTTTATGGGTTTATCTAAATATTTTAATTTTATTTTAGATAATTCTATTTCAACTCACTAAAAACTACTATCATGATAAAATTCTCCTTCTGAATATTTAGTTCGACGCTGAAGCTTTGATTTAATTCTGTTAGAAGAATCTTTAATTTAATAAAAGTGTGTAACAAGATTAATTTGTAGAAAAAAAAAAGTTAATTGGATATAATCAAGTAATAGAACATCCCAAAATAATCATTAATTGTTCATAAAAAAGTGTGCATTTTGTACAGATCCTTTCGTGTGATCTCTCAAAAACACAGAGGTATGTGTCGGAAAGAAGAGCTTCCACTTGATTTCTCCTTTTCACAAACTAACTCTTTGTTAAAACAATGAACAACCAAAGATATGTGATTCTCTAAATCATGATGATTTAATAAATAAGGAACAATCAAATACATCATGATGATTTAATAAAGAGTATAACAAATCATCTCCTCAGGCATATTTAGTAATATTAGGTTTGGTTAAACTCTTTAATATATATTAGATTGTATTTGTCTTAATTATTTCTGTTATATATTTTTCTTATTTATATATATATATATATATATAATTATAATGTGCAAAATTTTATGACATTCAAAATATATATATATATATATTATCAAATACTTTGTATAAATAACCTTTTTGCTATAATATAGTTATTTTCTTTCAATCTTTTTTTGAATTATTATGGACTTAATAATTGGTGATGTTTGTGAGAGAAGACAAAAAAAAAGTAAAGAAGAGCAATGTTTGAAGACATGACCATTAAGTTTCATATTGAGAAGTTTTTTGATAAAATCAATTTCGAATTATGGAGGATCAAGAGAAAGTTATATTGATAGAACAAGGAAGTGTTAGTGCGATAAAGGGTGAGATGAATATTTCAGTGTTGTCATTCCAAAAAGAGAAGAAAGACACATGATCAACAAAGCTAGAAGCGTCATAATTAAGTTCCGAAGGAGAGAATTTTTACATCAATGTGGATGAAACTTGAGTCACTATATATGGTAAAATCTTTGGCACATAGACTCTGTTTCAAGCAATTGTTGTATTCATTTAAGATGACAAAATCAAGAATGATGATGAAATTTTTTTAACAAGATTATAGATTATCTAGAGAACATTGAAGTGAAACTCAAAGATGAAGATAAAACTTTACTACTTCTTTAACGCTTGACGTTTGAGCATTTTAGAAACACTTTCTTGTTTGGGAATAAGAATGGAGGAGGTTCATATCTCAATTTAGACTGAGGAGCTATAGTAGCTTCAAGAGTCTAAGATGGATGGTAATGGATTGTGCTTAAATGTTACAAAGTTAAAGCGTAAGAAAATGAGAGAGGTGAAAGGGAAGAAGTCAAAGTATTCATTTGATAAAAGGGCGAATAAAGAGCCTGAGTGCTACAACTACGACAAGAGAGGTCATTACAGGATAGACTTCCCAGAGAAGGAGAATATTGACACGGGTAAAAATTCTCATGTTAGAACAAAATGTGTTGATGTTTTGGTAGCATCCAATAGATATGAGTCTGTTGGAGCGTTGGTGGCATAAGTGTCAATTACACAGATAAGTTAGGTTATGGACTTGAGTTCCTCTTATCTCATGTGTCCCGTGAAAGAGTTCTTTGAGACCTTAGAGTTGAAAGAAGGAGTTGTAGTTCTTCTTGGAGATAATAAAGCATATAAGGTGCAAAGCATGGGGTCAATCAGATTGAAAATATTTGATGAATAGGAGATGTTGTTACAAGATTTGAGGTGTATTTAAAGAGAATTTTTTTTTTCAATATCTTATAGGTTATTAACCAAGATTGAAAATGTATTATAAAGACTTAGAAAAAAAAAAGCATCTACAGTTGTCAAGGGTGAAAAGGAACAATTTTTACATATTGGATGGTTCTACAATGACTATGCGTGTGTTTGTGTCTAGTTAGACTATGTAAGATAAGATGAAGTTGTGACATCTGAGGTTCGGGTACATTAGTGAGAGAGTTTTAGTGCAGCTAGGCAAGTAGAACTTAAGAGATGATAAAATGGAGGAACTAGAGTTTTTGATCAATGGTACTTAAAAGTATCATAAATTGAAGTTTGAGACTAATAAGTATGTATCCAGATGACCGTTTGAGTATGCCCATGTAGACTAGTAAGGTCCAACACAAGCTAAGACTCATGTTGAAGGATTTTATTTTCTCATTATCATAGACGATTATTCACGGAGGGTGTGGATTTAAATATTGAAAAGTAAAACTGATTCTTTTCAGAGATTTAAGAAGTGAGACACCATAATCGGTAATCAACAAGTAAAAAACTTAAAGTGCTTAGAACTAACAATGAATTAGAATTTGTGTCAAAGTAGTTTAATAATTTTTGCAAGAAAGAAGGTATAAGGAGGCATAAGACGATGCAAGTACACCTCTAGAAAATGGTATTGCTGAGAGGATGGACACAATCATTTTCCAATCACTTACCATATTTAGCCAAGAGTGGTTGCGGTCCAAAAAAATTTAGTGTCTTAGCCAGGAGTGGCCATGTTTCAAGCAATACTTGGTTTTTTACCAAGAGTAGTTGTGTTCCAAACAATACTTAGCGGGTGACTAAGGTCCAAACAATACTCAGATTTTAACAAGGAGTGATTGTGTTCCAAAAAATACTCAGGTTATTTAGCCAAAAGTTGTTGCATGTTGAAATAATACCTTGACTGTTTTAACCAAGAATGATTGATGGTCCAAATAATTCTCATTTGTGTCTTTGCAGCATTAGTCTACTTAGTGATACTTGATTAATTAATCAGAAACTAAACATAGTCTACTAGTTCGATTATAATTAATAAGAATTGATTATATTAATTTAAAATAGTTTTTAGATTACATGAAGAACACAAAATTGATGTTTAGAATAATCATAAAATTCCTTCAAAGTACTTTAAAAAAAAGTTTTCAAATTTTCTCATAAACACACCTTTCAATATTTTTTAGAAGAACTATGTAGTTTTCTCAAGAAGAGAAATTTTGAGAGTATTGTATATAACATCTTGATTAAAAACTAACTGTTCAAAATTCTCCAAAATAGATGATTGTGCTATAAATATTTCATTATAAATTTATCTTATTTTAAGTTTAAGTGATATTTTCCTTTTCTTTTGTAATCTGAATCAGTAACTTTGCATTGGTGTTTGGGTATAGATAATTGAGTGCTTCATTACTTTGTTTCATTGGTTTGTAATTAGATAATTCAACATTTTAGTAGAAAATTCAACTGAGATTATTTGAATTAATTGGATGCTAATTCATATAGAATCAAACTGCCATAAAATTGTCTTTTTGTTCTCAAAATTATCTTAGGTTTCTTTTGTTATTGATAATCAATTACTACATTTAATTACCTTCGTCAACAATAGTTTTAAGAAGAAATATTTAAAATATCTAGAGGTTAATTTTTAAACCAATCAACCTCTCTTGTACTTTTAGTCATTCATTGTTTTATAAATAATAATAATATAGCAATGGTAACAAAATATGATGGGTATTAGCTCATTAAAATCTTTGAAATGCAATGTACACAGTAAAATCCAATGCCTTATCTTTTTGCTACATAAATCGATATACAAGAATTCAACCAGAATCTATGTACCAAGAAAAAATCTACACTAACTTGTGGCTCAAATTTCATACATTAATGGGTTGTACCTATCACATATTCAGCAAAAGCTGCGGCTAAGTATTGACATCACAGGGTATATGCTTTTTTTTATGGGTCAAGAAACACTGTCACAGGGAGCATGCCCCGTACAACAAGTGGCTTCCAGAAACCTTGACCAGACAAAGAAAGTTGTACGAGAAAAGCCATTTCTTTCCTAAAGCCGCAGTGTTGTTTACATCATGGCAAGGCCATTCAAACCATTTCTGAAGCTCTGTCCTTCTATGTTGTCAGAGAACTGTGACAATCAATATTTCATTTCCATTAAGATAAATGTTATTGTGTAGTAAAATGTGAAGGTAGTCCCTTGGCGTGCTGACTCTCCATCTCAAGAACCATCAAGGATTTCTGCCTCTGATATCGGTTTCTCTTGGCTGCTAATGCTGCATCACAAACCATAACTAGTCAACACTTAGCAGAGGATTTAACCATCAAACATACTCCAGATCATTCTAACACAACATTTCAAGTCATTTAAAGGAGTTTAAACGATTCCTTACTGAACATTTTAGATTTAATATTTAATATCCCTTTCATCTTTGTTAATTAAATTAATTATAAGTAAAAGTTTCCAGAATAGAACTCACAACAGAGCCATAGACATATGGGAATAGAGATATGTACAAGGCCACTACAAAAGATGGAGTTTAATTCCTTCTCCTTAAATTGATTATTCACTCCAACATGAGTAAACTAAGTTAAAAGATGGAACATATGTGCAAAGAAGTAAAAAGACTAGAGACCAGAAGAATCCTAGTTAAAAGGTTCAACTTGTTGAAAGTAATAGAAATTTCTAATGATTTGATATTGAATCTCAGAGCGCGTTTTGTTGGCAAGAAGTGATATCCTTGTACGCGAGACAAGTTCTAATGTGCATTTTTTGTGTGAAAATACTATAGGCTAATTGCGGATGTACGTAGAGACTAAAACCCGTTGTTAATGCAGTAAAAATATAAAAGATAATTAGGTTGAAGTATTTAGTATTAAATTTAAAATGGAAATCATATACCAAAGTAATCAGATCGGTCCTCTTCGATAAGTTGATCATGAAACTAAAGGAATGTACCCTTCAGAAACTACTTGAGGTTTCCAAGGTCTTTCATTTCAATCTGGGTTGACAATTTCTCTATTTTATCATCTCTTGCAATAATCATGTCATCCACGTAGATCAATAATAATATAAGTTAACCTTTAACGAAGTGCTTTATGAATAAAGTATGATCACTATGACTTTGCTTATATCATAAGAAAACCATTGCTTTTGTTAATCTCAACCCATGCTCTTGGAGATTGGTCTTTGCTTATATCATAAGAAAACCATTGCTTTTGTTAATCAATTGGTTAAGACCATATAAGGCCTTCTTTAAGAGGAATACCTTATTCCTTTCGTTATGGGTTTCAAATGTTGGAGAAACCTATATGTACTTCTTCTAAAGCTCCATGAAGAAAAACATTCTTCACATCCAACTGGTGTAAGTATCATGCAAAATGAGCTACTAAAGCAAAAACAACTCAAACTATATTCATCTTTGCTACATGAAAAAAGTCTCATACTCAATTCCATAAGTTTGAATATATTCCTTTACAACCAATCTAGCTTTATACTTGTCTACTTACTCATCTACCTTATGTTTCACTATAATATTTTGCAATCTATGACCTTTTTAATCCTTGGTTTTGTCAACAATCTCCCATGTTATGCTTCTTTCTAATGCATCTATCTCCTCTCTTATGGCTTGAGTTCAATGTTTACTTTTCATAGCTTCTTGGAATGAGATTAGAATTTTTGTGGCATTAGTGGCAGCAATAAAGTTTTGATGTCCATTAAAAAGATTGTTAGTGCAGACATATTGAGAAATAGGATATTTAACACACGATCTTTTTCCCTTTCTCAACGTTGTGGGTAAATTTTCGATAACACTTACCTCCCCACTATTACCTTTAAGACTCCTCACCTCTAAGTCAAACAACTCTTCTTGCTTCGGAGTCAAAGAGGGTTGGCTTCCTTTATATTTTTTCCAGAGAATTTTTCTTCTTCCTCCTTACAATCAATTGGTTTATTCCCATTTGTGGTGGCTCAATCACTAAGATCTTGGCATCCTACAAAGATAGATATGGTAACAACAAGGAGAGCTCCTCCGCTTCAAGTGTTTTCTCCTCGTGAAGTGGAGGGTTGACAAAAATATTTTGTTTTATGAAAAGTTACATCCATTATGACAAACAAAAGACGACTTTGAGGATAATAACATTTGTACCCTTTTTTGTTACAAGGTTAACCAATAAAAACACATTATTAACAGCTTTGGGATCAAATTTCCTGCAATAATGATTATGAAAGTGAAAAAAAACAAGGTAGACTTGACACTAAGGGAGAAGAGGGAACAAAAGACAATAGAGACTGAATAGGACTAGTGTCATTTAAGACACAAGTGGGTAATTCGTAGATGAGATAAGTGGCAGTTAACACAAGTTCTCCCCAATACGTTTTGGGAACAAAAATCAAGAAAAGGATAGCTCTAGCTACCTCTAGGAGATGATGATTCTTCCTTTCCACATTTTGTTATGGAATTAACACATGTTAGTTCATGGATAATACCTTTAAAAGACAAATTTGGAGAATTCATAACTCACGCAATCTCATTCTCTGACCTAATTCTTTTGATATGTTTTCCAATTGTTTTTTTACAAGATGAAAAAAATTAATAAAGATTTGAAATACCTAAGACTTACTTTTCATAACATATGCCCATGTGACACAAGTACAATCGTCAATAAAAGTACCAAACCATTTTCCCCAAAGATAGATTCTAAATTAGATCCCCCAAAAATTAGAGTGAAACTAAACAAAAGGGAGATTACTCTTTTTATTACTCTTTAAAACAAGGCTACATTGTTGTCACTAGTCACTGATTATGGTTAAGGGAAACTTAATTGCAATGAATTTATTGTATCTCAATGCTGTCATTGTGAGCAAGTTCCTGAATCAACATATCACCTTTGTCTATTTTATCCATTTGCCTTTTAAAATCATGGTCTTGGTTCAATTCTTGTATACAGATTAATTTAGCTTTTCTACCATTACATCCTATTAGAAAGTGAGTTTAAGCTTAAATCAACCCTACAAGACCAGCTCAGTACGATGAGGTTTGTCCCCACGTATATATTGTAAATTGGTCATATGTTTAATTGATATTGGATTTCCAATACACCCCCTCATGTTGACAACATCAAGCATGGGAATTGGGAAGGCCGAATGATAGACCCAAATCTCGACTAGGATACTTAATGGCTTTGATACCATATGAGAAAGTGTGTTTAAACTTAATTCGACCCTACAAAACCGGTTCGGTAAGGTATGATTTCCCCCCACTTATATACTTTAAATTGGTTATATGTCTAATCAATGTGAGATCTCCAAACACATCCCTTTTGAAAACCAGTGATGAAAATTGGAGCAATTTGGTAAAGCTAGTCATTGAAGATGTGAGTCTTTTGGTTATTGATTCTTCTTTGAAGGTGGACTTTTAAGTTTAACCCAACCTCACAAAGCTAGTTTATAAGGTGAATTTTGCACCCACTTATATACTCTAATTTGGTTATATTTCAAGTTAATGTGGGATCTTCAACACACTCCATCACACCAAGTACTAGACATCTCGAACGAGACTAGATATTTTGTAAGTGATCCAATAATGAGTGGCACGATAGGTCCAACAAATTTAGGATAGGCTTTGATACCATCTTAGAAGGTAGCTTTTAAGTCAAACCGAGTTTTATAAAACAGACTTATAAGGTGAAGTTTGTACTCACTTATATACTATTAGTTGGTCATATCTCTAGTCAATATAACAATTCTATTTGATATAGTATAAATCTTATTCGGTTTGATAATCAACATATGCCTTATTCAAGACTTAAAGATAGGATTTATTCGGAGATAGATCTAAATGGTAATTTATGCACTTATACTATGAAATCTAAAGTGTCTGAAATTTTGTATTCTTAAGTATTTTAAGATTGATATTATGCTCAGAGCTACTCCTATGATTATTATCCTTTTGTGGAATCCTCCTCCCTGTTCTTGGTTGAAATGCAATATAGATGGAGCAACCAAAGGTACAATTAGCATGGGGCTTGTGGGGGTATATTTGAGATGAAGTAGATGCTGTTTTGGGTTGCTTTTCTGTTTATCTTGGAGTTCAATCATTCATGCTGAAATAATGAGAACTATTCATACAGTTGATATTGCTTTTGATAAAGATTGGCATAGCTTGTGGTCAGAGAGTGACTTGATTTTGGTAGTACAAGCTTTTCAAAAGGATCATATTATTCTTTGGTATCTTTGATCTAGATGGCACAATACGAAGCTTAAATGTAAAAGCATGAGATTTCATGTTTCTCGTACTTATAGGGAAGGGAATCATTATAGTGATAAGTTTGCATGCTTTGGTGTAAAAGAAAGAGGTGACTAGTGGTAGGATGACATTCCAAATTTTCTTAGATATGATTTCTTTTCTTTAGAAATAGGGTTGTCGACCTTACTATAGGTTTGTTTCATGATTAGAGTTTAATATAGTCCCCCTGCTATATTTATTTTCTTTATTTTTATGCTATTTCGGTATACTACAGATGATTGATATAATAGAGTGATTCAACCTAGTTGGGATCATATGTTATATGGTGATGCTTTTTGCATACTTTCTTAAATAGGATTTAATTTTGATTGTTGACTGCATAAATAGTTTTACCTTTTCACCATCAATGAACTAATTCTGCCATCATTCGAAAAACATTTAAAATTTTCAATGTTTGTAATAAAGAAAAATTCTATTATGTAACATAAAAGAGAAGAAACCACGTCAGGAGAGTAATTACCGCTGTATTGATTGGCTTCAAACTGAATACAATCAAAATGAAATCATACTTACATGTTAATTCATGAGGCAGAGCAAAATCATAGTCATTCCTTCTCCTCCTGATGAAAATATAGACCAGCAGCAGTATCGCACAGAAAACAAAAGAACAGGACAAGCCTATTGCAATTTTACCGTGAGTAGATAATTTTCCGTTTTCCCAGAAAATAGGACAAGCTGGAAGAGATGGTACACCACACAAACCTTTGTTTCCAGAGAGACTGAGGTAAAACAAATCAAATTGAAGGTGTCAGAAGATATTTCCCATTGAATTATATAACTACAATTTAATTGCAGCTTTAATAAGTGCGCCATGGTACACAATCCTTTGGTGATCTACTACTTTAGTACCTATTACAACCCAAGCAACTTAGGCAACAACTAATGCTGACAAATTGCTCAGAAAGAAGAAAAAATTCCTAGCGGGAGCATCCATGTAAAAATTGGCTTTATAATGTACTTTTCACCATTCGGTAAAACAAAATCATTGACAATTCATCCTTTAAAGATTACTTCAGCTTAAGGAATTCATTAAATTTACTTCAGCTTACGTGAATAACTCAATTCAGATATCCTTATTGTAAAATAAAAGCAAAACAAAATGAAAGATAAAGAGGAGCCGCAAACTTCACATAAAGATCTACCATATAAGCTAATTTTGGTATTAAATGCAGATGATAGATGACATCATAAGCCCAGATGGGTGTGATTTTGCTAGCAGCTTATTTTAAATAAGTGTGTACAGACAGGACCTTATAGATAATCAAGTATGGAAGTTATTTCAGTCTGAATGAACACATTATTCAGAAGATTAAAGAATAAAAATATTGGATTAAAATGACATACTCTATAGCTCCACCATGCACACCAATCGAATAAAGTTGTTCTGGCACTTGTCCTTCCAATAAGTTACCATTCAATAGCCTGAAAGTGACTCAAAAAATGGATTAGAAAAATGAACCAAGTAAGCAAAAATTGGCAGTAGGGTAGAAGGGAAACATGCTTAAGACTCACTAGAGGTCAAGTGTTATCTACCATTTCTTTTCTACAATGCCAAACCACTCAACAGAGAAGAAAAATAGTAGCTTCATTGACAAATATTAAGATGCCTGGACATAACTTTTTCTCTTGTGTTGGGATCAAAAGAGAAGGATACTAAATGTCCACACAAGAAGAGGACAGTTAGTTAGGCAGTTAGTAATTGAAGGGAATTAAGATATACAAAGAATGTAACATTAATCGTAGAGGGTTATGTCCACTCAATCGTATTAATTGATTTATTGGTTGTAGAAGCCTGGAAAGGAACCATTTCCTTGACAAAGCAAGCTTGCTCTAAATAATGAAAGATCTCTCTCTTGAAGGAAGAAGTATTTATGTTTGATTTTCATGTAATAGTTTTTATCCTTACACGTGTCCTGAAGGAACATGTAAACAAAATCCTAAATATAATGCAGTAGATACTTACACGAGCTGCAGACTTGTAGAGGCTGCTATACTATCAGGTATTGAGCCCGTTAACTGATTGTTTGACAAGTCCCTGTAGTATTGTTTCGAAAAAACAATTAATGTATTAAATAAATAAACATTAGATATTTTTAAATAGATAAACATCTGAATCATAATACTACACTTTTTTTCACACAAAAATTGTACAACACCATTAATTGCTCCTGGATTTACAATGTGGCTTTTCCTTTCAATTCCATAAATTTCTCTAAGTCCCCACATTTGAGCAAATTGCGATTTTGGTCCTTCAAATTTAAAATTGATCTTTTCTTTGATATGAAAATAAAACTTATTTTAGTCCCTATTTCTAAACGGCTTTTACCCAAGCATTGTGAGAATGAATACTTCAAAAGGAAAACAAACAAGTAATAAGGTGTTTGATAATAAGAATACAAAATTGAAATAGGTTACCATGAAACAACTTGCAATTGTTAGTCATATAAGCAAGAGTTTTAATAATATTTCGACAAAGTGGCTAATAAGACACCTTTTTTCAACTATAGGGCTAAAAAAAAATTTAAATTTAGGGGACTAAAACTTACTCCAATTTTGAGATACTAAAACACATGTAAGTCATAACCTTACTACTTAAAAACTTATTCAAGAAACAAATAACGCTCTTGCTCTCCTACACATAGATCCTCAAACATGCTTCTCCCCTTTCATCAAATAATCTAATTTAAGAAATGAAATAAAATAAAAACTCACTTCTATTTTGTATTACTGGAAATCATATATTTCCATTTTACATTTCTATAAAAAATATTTTTATTCTACTTTTCTTACTTTCAGAGAATACTCATAAGTACATTCAAGAAACAAATAATCTCCTTTCTCTCTCCTTCCCATAGATCCTCAAACATGCTTCTCTCCTTTCATCTGATAATCTTATTCTTGAATCTTATTTATGAAGTGAAACAAAAATACATAAAAACTCACTTCTATTTTCTATTACTGGAACCAGCATATATTATATAAATTTCCATTTTACATTTCTATGAAATATTAATCTTTTTTCTACTTTTCTTACTTTCAGAAAAATACTCTTAAGTGCACATTTTGCAAATCAAAATAAGAAATCAAATATATTTTTTTAGTTGTCCAAAAGATTATTTAATATTGCATTGAATTTCTTTTTCATAATTAATAATAAGAATACAAGTTCTTGACATAAATTAATTGCTGGAAAATATCATATGAATCTATATGAAAAAATATATATTTCAAATGGGAATACGTGATTAAATAATTTTTTTCTATTATTTCAAAAATATATTATATCTTAAATAAATATTAAATCATTATTTTTTATTATTTCAATAATATATCGTATCTTATAGAAATAATAGAAATGCAAATGGATATTGTCTTGTGTTTGGATTACAAAATAAAAATAAAAAAGATGTTTTAAAATTTTAAAAAATAACTTGTTTGTTGGAACTTTGAATGAGCTACCTATGCAAGAAAAATATATAATATCCAGATATATGATAATATTCCAGTACATATCCATATAGGTCCTTCATATCTAAATATAAACCAACAAATCGATCATTCAGTTTCAATTTATGCCATCAAATTTATACCTAATAGTGATACCAAATTAGTAACTAAAAGTATAAAACTGATGACATTTAATTGTCAGTGAATGATCCATACGATGTGTCAAAACGTTAAATTTCATAGCTTCCAGAAAAGCATATACAAATATAAATGAAAGAAGTATCTCTCACAAACTATCAATTTTAAGTGTGTAAATAACTTCAAAACTTATCCACAACTAATCAAACAAAGGACTGAAGTTCAGTTGAGTTCTGTAAAATATTTTGCATGACTTATAGAAAACAAAAACCCAAAGCTTACACGTGTATGAGGGATTTTTGACCGAGTCCAGAAGGTATTTCACCCGTCAACAAATTAGAACTCAAATTCCTGTAAAATTGAAGAGATGTTACCTGATGATAGAAAAACCAACAAAAACATGACTAAATTTCTCAAGGAAAACGCATACTAAAAGCATAAACCTAATGAAATACAATCTACTATAGAAAATATGAGCATCTAGATGCAAAATTCTGGCCGAGACGATGCGTGTATAACAGGGCTAGCACAAAATTATTGAAGGAATTTATTGACGCTCAAGAACAGCAACAATTAAGAATAGTTTCCATTTATCATTATTGCATCAACCTGATTTGTCATATCAGAATATAAACACTGAAGCCACGCAAAGAAAATAAGTGTAGTTGAAAGTACCAAAGATGATCATATTTGCAAAAGAATATTAACTCATATAGTTAAAGTGATGGTTGTCAAACTAGCAAGTGAACTCATAGTACTGTACCCGTTTACAACTTTAGGTAGTCAGATAGAGTTCACTCACTGTCAAAGTTCTTTCATGGCAGAATCTGTCCTAGTATTGTACCCATTTACAATGAGATTTTCTATCCAATAGTCAAATATACGTCCATTAGGGTCTTGCTTATTCTAGTAGCAAATCAAGACATAGAACTCAAGCAACTCGATGTGGAGGCAACCTTGCTCCATGGTCACCTAGAGGAAGACATTCTAATGTGTTAGCCGAAGAGGGGTCTGGTAAGGAGGAGTAGCTGTGTAAAGCGGTTTATGTACGGGCTGAAACAATCTCCCAGACATTTCCTAAACAAAGGTATAAGAGGTTTGAATTGTTCATCTCTCTCAAGGGTACAGCGAAATTCCTTAATCCATGTGTCAATTATAAGAAGGTGAAGAATGGTCAGCATGTCTACCTGTTGTTGTGTGTAGACATGTTGATAGCATTTCATGGTGAGGATGAGATCAAAAGGTTGAAATCACTACTTGCTAGTGAATTTGAAAAGAAAGATATGGACACAATTGAGAAGATTTTGAGATGGTGACCAAAAGGGTTAAGCCCAGAAGAAGCTTTTTCTATGTCAAAGGTGGTACATTCAAGAGGTGTTGTGTGGAATGGAAGGTGCTAAAGTCGTGAGCACAACTTTGGCATACGTCTTTTTGAACTCAATCCTACTCAAACTGGTTAGGAGAATAAATACATGTCATGTGTTTCTTATACTAGTGAAGTGGGAAGTCTGATGTATGCACTAAACCAAACCTTATTTAAGCATCCAGTTTAGTAAGTCGATGTGAGCACTCATAGGAAAGAGCATTGGCAAACCATGAAGCGACCGAGGACATTGAAATTATCTCCAAGGGTGGTTCACAATTTACTTTGGCAAGGTTTTCAAGCTCTGATTATACTATGGACTTGGATGCTAAACAGTCCGTTACAGGCTACACATTCGCAATTGGCAATCATTAGTGAGTTGGAAAGCTACTCTCCAACCAACCTTGGCTACCACTAAAGCAGAGTATATGGAATACTTGCTAGAAGGACACTACTTTACATTTTTAGAAAATATTATTTTTGCAGTAGTTAAACTTTTATGAGTTTGAGTTGAGTTTTTTGAATCTTCGTAAACATGAAGTTTAAATAGACTCTTGGGTTGACAGCCTTGGTTCTGATAGAACAAACACATATATAAGCTAAACAAAATATAATAACAACATTATAATGACCGGAAACTATGCCTATATTTATAACATTTACAACAAGGCATATCGTATCAATTTAACCACATGATGTGAAAGAAGACTAGCATATATATATATATATAAACATTTGGCACATTTGGCTGCTGATACTTACAGGCTTACCAAATCTGACAAAAGACTAATCTGGTCACTTATGAACCCTTTCAAGCCTTGACTGCCCAAATCACTGAAATCAAGATTGAAACAAGGATAATAAAAAATTTAGGAGAGGAACTAAATCATAAATGATTGAAGAACTATTGTCTGAACAAGAAACAAGTTGCAACTTCCCCATTTTATTTTTCTTTTTCTAGTTTCAGAGAGCATGAATTGAAACCATAATCCCCTACCTACCAAGCTATTAAGGGTGTGGAGTATTAATAAACCCAAAAGGTGATTGGCAGAATAATTAAGAGGAGGGAGAAATACTTTTTTATAGTACAAAAAAGGAATAAGAAGCCTTTCTTTATTTCTTTTTCTTGTTATGGTGAATTATAAGAACCCTTTCTGATACAATGATATGGGCACAACATATCATGAGCACTTTAAACTCACCCACGCTCAGTAGTCAGTATACTAACCTTACCCACCACAATACCACTAACCTTACGCATAAAGTTTCAAATGTCAACTATTAAGAGACTTTTTTAGTAAGACTCCTTGTATACGTAGCAATAATTTTCTTTCCAAAAACCAAGTCGAAGCTCAATAACTTTGGAGAATAGGAAGCAATGCATACATTTGACTTATCACCAAAGCAGAATTATCTTTACTCATACGGCAGGTAACTCCCTCCCAAGCATCCCAATTCGTAGGAGCACATGGATCACCATTCCAACCCATTCTTTCAGGCACCCGAAGTGAATCTTTCAATGCTTTCATAGCAACCACTGCACCCAAACATAGAAAAAAAAAAAGGTCATTCAGTGACCATAATTCTTTTGCGGCTTCTCTCCAGTCAACAAAATTTTGACCAAGTCCCTTCTTGCAGATTGATGTAAATAAAAATCATCACCCAAGAAAAAACCCACCAAAATAATCGCTACATATATTTGCACAAAATTCACAACCAAAATATTTGTAAAAAAAATCGCACACACCATCCACCCAAATAATCGGTTAGCATATTTATACAAAATTAGTAAATCATAACACCCCAACTAAATTTCCAATAACACACTATCTTATGACATCAATTCCCCCCACAAAGTTATTACCGAAAAACCTATAGATGGATCCAAAGTCAATTTCCATACGGGCATCAAAGTTTCCAAATTTGCATCCATGAAAAAATTAATCAAAAACAGAAAATCTGCCCCAAAACAGGAAAACAAAACCCGATCCCTTCTATCCATCAAATTTCCAAAATCACACAGCATTTCAATTAACCAAATTCATACTTCTCAATCCCTCAATTTCCCAAAAAAGTCGAAAAACATATCCCCCACTCACCTTGTTCAGGAACAGTTGAAGGATCACTGGGCACCAGAGCGTAATTCTCAATCCCACAGATCAGAGGCGCACCCACCACCCCCACGAGCTTCACGCTCAACACGCTGCTACTCAAGTTCTTCACCGTGTGATGCCAAGTAAACGCCGCAAAACCCCCAACTTGCTTGTATATATCAACCCTGGTCAAATTTACCTCGTTTAAGTACACATCAAACACCCTCCCCCCCACCCTCCTCACCCTCCCTTCAATCTCAGCGAAATGCAACCACACCAAGTAATCGAGCTTTGCGTCCACATTCAATTCGTACTCCAAAACCCCGCCGCCCTCCTCTGCGGTCGTCGCCGTCATCGCCGCCGTCTGGTACAGCTTCGCCGGGAAGTAATTCGGCTTCTGCTCAGCCCCACTTATGCTGCTCCGCGTCGATACGGCTACGACTTTGCTCCGGCCGGTCCGGAACTCGGAATCGGACTGCCAGGAGCGGCCGAACGGATCAGAGTCGTTGGAGAAGCCCGGCCCCCACTGGTCGGAGCCGCAGGAGAGTCTCCCGTAGTTGACAAGCACCGTGCCGTTGTCGGCGATTGCGGCGGCGTCGTAGGAGGCCAGATCGGCCGCGAAGAGCTCGATGGAGGAGATCACCGGCGGGTCCGTGGCGAGGCTGTAGAAGCAAATTAGGGCTTCGGAGGAGAGGATTGTGGCGAAGAGGTCCGCGTAGGCGCCGTCGCGGGCGAGGGACAAGGGCCACGGCGAGCGCCAGGAGAAGACGACGGTGGAGCCGACGGCGACGTCGAAGGAGGGAGGGTGGGACCTGCCGTCGTAGTTGTCGTAGACAACAAATGTCCGGAGGAGGTAGCGCGAGGGCGGGAGGGAAGGGATGGCGTAGCAGTTCTTCTTGCCGGAGGAGATTGGGAAGAAGCGGAGAGTCTTCTCGTGCGCATGGCGGAAGTGGAGCGGCTCCGACACGATCCCAGTGGCGCCGCCACTGAAGTAGCGGTCTGACAGCCACGTGGTATTAAAGGGGTCCGTGGTGTTCGTGGGACTTCCACAGTCGATGTGGTACGCCAAACCTTCGAATTTCAAATATCAAACACATTAAATAAAATAAAACAATGATGAAGAGTGTTCTAGTGTGTGTGTGTGGAAATGCTCTTACCATATGGGAATGAAAAGGAATGAGGAAGATTGGTGGAAGTGGTGGTGGTGGCGAAGATGAAGCATAAGAGTGAGAGAGTGAGAAAGAGAGCCATTTGGGGTTGTGATGATGATGAAGAAAAGAGAGAAACAGTTCCGAAAGGTAAAGAGTGGAGAGTGGGTAATGATGCAATAATGATTCTATAATGTAAGGAAAACAGAGCTTTAGGGTGTTTAGTGTGGCGTGTGTGAGAGGGTGCTCTGATCTTCAACTATTTATTGCTTCTGGTTGACGCAGGAGGTGAAGGGGTGGGTAATGGGAGTAGCAGAGAACTCAGAAAGCAGCTAAATTAGAAAATCCTAATTACTGTGCAATACGTGAGTGAGTGGTGTGAGTTATTGGTGAAGTTGATGTTGAAATGCATAAATGGAGCTTTTTGTCATAATGATGAGGTTTCCACACGTGACCAAGCCAAGCACCGTTCGGACAATGAGAAATCCATCAAGAACATTTTTCCAACAATGGATCGGTAGATCAATTATCGTATTTGAAATATTCTCTTTTAAACCTAAATAAGTATTTTATGTATGAAAACTTCTTGGTAATATTCAAAACTTTTCTACTTTTTCGCATGTTCCAGTTTCTTCAATTCATTCTTTGCAACGTGGGATTCTTCTCTTCCTTCTAATTTCAGTATTAAGTCTACATAATCCTTTGTAATTTCAGTATTGAATGTATAAGGAACGAAAGACAATCCATTTTTACCCATAAAGTATTCACTATGTATGACTGAATTCAATTTATAATTTTTTAATAATCATTAATATTTTAAAATATGATATTTTTTTTATTGTTAAGGTTTTATAAAAAAAAAATTATATTGTAAAATATATTTTAACTCTACTCAATACATTTAAAATTATTTTTAACAACAAATTATTTTTCAAATTTTATTTTGCACATTATTTTTAAATACAAAATAATTATATTATCATATTAAAAAAAGTCATTCAGTCCACTATCTAGGTAGAAAGGGAAAGAGAGAGTTAAGAGTGAATAGTTTGAGTAGAGGAAAGATGAGTGGAAATGACTTGTAGCTGTAATTGATACGAAAAGAAAGAAATATTAAAGTAATTATTAGGGATAGTAAAGTAGGTGGTTGGGTATGTGGCTCGCTAAAAAAATGGGATTAGTGTCTATTGGTCCGTTTAGATCTCATATTTTTAAAATTTTTCATTCTAAATTTTATAATCTTTAATTTTTAAACATAAATTTTAATTTTTAGATTTTATAACTTAAAAAAGTTTTAAATTTCACATTCCGAAATTAAAGAAAAAATATGAAAAAATTTAAAAAAATAATTTGAATATTTTTTGAAGTATGGGTGCAAGAAGAAAGACATGGAGGTGCAAAAAGAAATTATCCTCAATCCCTAATTCATAACACTTTTACAAAATTCAACAATAATTTTTTAATATTTAATAGTATTTTTTTTTGTCTTTCTAAAATGTATAGATTATTTATGTTTTAATACTCATCAAATGTTAAATGTAATAGTCAGACCTTAGTCATTTTAATAATAAAATTTAAATATTGTATTATATATATATATATATTATTTTTTAAATTATAATAGTAATCATGTTCTACATGTATCACCATGTTTATATATTTAATGAAATATTTTATTAGTCAATTTATTAATACAATTGAAATTCAAAATTTATTGAAAATCAAAACATCATTGTAATATTTTTACCCATATCTTATTATACATGTGTCATGAGAATAATAACGTGAGACAACTTACCTAATTCATCTAAATAAGAAAAAAATTTAACTTAATAAACAAAATAAATTTATTCAAAATTTATATTTAAAATTTTATTTTTCATTAATTTTAAAAAAAAATCTTATGGGTTTGGTCCGCAAGCCTGCGGATCAACCCTCATGCAGGATAAACTGACCCGCATTGTCATTCTTACTAATTGTGTTGTATAATCAATTACAAAAATGTTCTTCCTAGTATTTTAAGGAGAATAATTAAATTTGAAAATTTGGATTTAAACACATATTTAACTGTGAAAAGAGGTCAAATGCACAAGAAGTGAATGATTAATTATATATTAAAAATGTTCACATATTTAGCAAGAACAACATTTAATATGGTAAAAGGGATGTATTAAGACTAACACTTATCAAACGTAGTTTTCATTAACAGGATCATGGTAAAAAAAGGTTTTAGCAAACCTTGTAAAAAGAATCTTTTTCGTTAGCATGTTGAGCAATAGATTGATAATATTCAATTTGAAAAAGATGAGAAATTTTTACGCTTTTAATTTTTATATTGGTTTATTTATGTCTTGATCAAAGTTTCATTAAGCATATCTACATTGCAAGATACAATCTAAGTATTATTTAGAGTTTAACCAATCTTGGCTAACAACTTGGTATTGTTTGGAGTATTAGTCATTCTTGACGTTGGAGTATTGTTTGGAACAACGATCATTCTTGACTAAAATAGGTTTACAAAGAAAGTGATCAAAAGATCATTAAGATGTGATTAAAAAAGAGTTTATGACCTTATATATATATTAAGTTCACTCTTTTAGATTGTTAAAGAGCAGTAGAGTGTTATGTCAAACATATTGCATAGGCTACAATATAAAAAAAATTCACTTAAAGATTTTTATGTGGCATCAACCTTTATTCGTCAAGATGTCTTAAATATATAAAGGTCTTGAAAAAAGTAGTCATTACAAACCATTTATAGTTGTTGTGGAGTCTTTAAGGGTTTTTCGTTCTTCAAGTTGTGTATGTCCCTGTTGATGAAGAGAGTTGCAAGAAATGTTTTGCAAGCAACATTAAATGCAAACTTCTTCATGAAGGTATATCAAATACTCAACATGGCTTATTAGGCTTTTTTAAGATAGCTTTTATCTAATTTTGAATAAAGTTCAGGACGGTACACAACAAATGATCAATGCATAGGTGTCAGATAGTCTTTTTAGAGGAGTTGATGAATTAATCAATGTATTTCAGAGAGTCTTCTTGTTTCTTCAAAATAACCTCCACCTGCAATTCAAATTCGAATCAGACAACAACAAATTAGGGGAAAATAAATGCAGATGCAAATGAATAGAAAAAGGACCTTGAATATGAGATTCTTCCCGATCTTGTCCATGGGGGTTTGCAACATACTCTTCCTTAGTGAGATTCCTTGTCTCCATGAGCGCGATGGCCACAGTGTCCCCAAAAACCATCTGAATGATGATGGATGTGACCGGCACAAGGTTGAACGATGGAAGAAGATTATAGCTTCAACCTCTTATGTGTAGACTAATATGATTGTGTGTGCTACGTCATCAACAGTTAATGTCGTTGGTGGAAATTTAACGTAAGGGACTAAATTATTTTTTTTAAAAAACCTTTGGACTAAATTAAATTTTTTTAAAATCACTGTATTAAATTGAATATTAACCCTAAATGCAAGGACGAAAAAGGTAATTATACCTAAATTAATCTTTATTCTTCATCATCATTATAAATCACTTTATTTTATACCATATTTTAAAATTTTAATTCAACATAATAAGATTGTTAAATAATTTAATTCATCAATAATAATATGTTATAAATTTTATTTATTTATTAATTATTTGAGATATTAATTATCTTTATAATTTTTTTATTTTTTTATTAAACAAAAAAGTAATATAGAAATTTTAAAAGTCTACTTCATATTTGGACTTAATTTTTATTTCCTATCGCATTTTATTTCAATTTTTTATGAATAAAAATATTAATAATAATAATATTAGACAATTTTTTAATTTTCTTTCTTCTTGATTAAATTTTTACAGAGATTATTATAATAATATTAGTTTTTATTCTAAATTAAATTACAAAACTTAAATTGAAATTATACCAATTTTTCTATATTTTATTTAGATTTAAATTATATTTTATTTATTCTTTCTTCTGGGTCAAATTAAAATTAATTTTAATATTTTTTCTTCTCTCTTCCTTTTTGTTTCCTTTTGTTAAAAAATTAAAATGAAATTCTGGTTTCCAAGGTGGTTTTCAGAGGTGACATTTATGTGGACAATAAACTCATCGAGAACATAGAATTTCCAACATATACATTAAATGGGTCTAGCTCCTAAAATAACGTTGCCAACACTATTTTTAATTTTATTTTTTCGAAAAAGTTATGCTGTAAGAAAAAATATGTGCTTCAACAACCACAGATTCCGACGCGAATCGCGATCATCAAGTGCAGACAAACCCGCTACACGCAATTTCACGCAAGTACTTTGATCCGTAAAATCATAGCTTTCAAATTCTGACCATATGATAGATCCAAGGGTGCAAAATCAACCCATCAGTTTACACAACGTTACTACAAAGCACACATTTCCAAGTTAAAAATGCCAGACAGGTCTTTCCAGCCTGGCTTCCTACCATGATGTTCACTCTGGGACCCACAACCCAACAAAACTACCCCAAAATTCCGAAAATACCCCTGCACCTTCACAAAAATCACACTCCCAAACTTCTCCTTCTCTGCTTTCCATTCCTCCGCTTCGTCGCCATGCCACCGACACTCTCGTTCACACTCGCACACTACCTTGCGTTGTTGCTGGTGCTGCTTCTTGTCGTCGTCGAAGCGCATTTGCCGGCGAATGGAATCGCCGGCGAGTTTCCGACGTTCCGCGAAGCGCCTGCATTCCGCAACGGTAGAGAATGCCGCAACCGCGCGCACGGAGAGTCCGTCTTCCATATAGCAATGACGCTGGACGCGACCTACCTCCGCGGCTCCATTGCCGGCGTGTTCTCCGTTTTGCAGCACACGTCGTGTCCGGAGAACGTCGTGTTCCACTTCATCGCCACCACGCACCGACGCGCGGAGCTCCGGAATATCATAACCACGACGTTCCCTTACCTGGCCTTCCATCTGTACCACTTCAACGCGAACCTCGTGCGGGGCAAGATCTCGTACTCGATCCGACGTGCGCTGGACCAGCCGCTGAACTACGCGCGGATGTATCTAGCTGACCTGCTCCCGGCGAATGTGCGGCGAATCATCTACTTCGACTCCGACCTCATCGTCGTCGACGACGTGGCGAAGCTCTGGAAAATCGACCTCCACGCTCGCGTGCTCGGCGCGCCCGAATACTGCCACGCGAACTTCACGAATTACTTCACGCACCGCTTCTGGTCGAACCCGAGCTACGCGGCGTCGTTCAATGGACGCGACGCGTGCTACTTCAACACTGGTGTGATGGTGATCGATCTGTGGAAGTGGCGCGAGGGAAGATACACGGAGAAGCTCGAGTCGTGGATGCGTATCCAGAAGCGGAACCGGATCTACGAGCTCGGATCGTTGCCGCCGTTTCTGCTCGTGTTCGCCGGCGACGTGGAGCGCGTGGGGCACCGGTGGAACCAGCACGGCCTCGGCGGCGACAATCTCGAAGGTCTCTGCCGCGACCTGCATCCCGGTCCGGTGAGCCTCCTCCACTGGAGCGGCAAGGGGAAACCGTGGCTGCGAATCGACTCGAAGAAGCCTTGTCCGTTGGATAGTCTTTGGGCGCCGTACGATCTCTTTCGCCACTCTTTCTCGTTGTTCTCCGATTCGTAGTGAGGGTTTTGTGAAAGAAGGTGCATGGTTTTACCGTGGGGACTGATTTAGAAGATTGTTACTCCTCCGGCTTGAACGAAGGGTGCGATATGAATTGACACATAAGGACACGCGAGTGTGATTGAAATTTGTTTAAGCGTGTGGATGAAGGGTGACGCTGGTGTGTGTTTGGATTATACGATATACGATGGGGTACAATTGGTGTCGTCGTATCGTAGATTCGGATGAGGATGATTGGATGTGTATAATGTACAGTATTCCGATGTAGATACTCTACTCTACTCTACAGTATTCGTGGCAAGGTATGCGCATCCTGCACTCTTCACCGATTCTGTATACTTGCTTTGGATTGAAGATTCTTCGGCTAAGTTCTAGCGTTCTTTAATTTTTACTCATAAATAAAGGAATGAAGTGTGGGTTGGAATGGTTGAAATCGTAGTTATCATTATGTTTGTGTCAGACAAAAATAGAGAATTAAGAATTTGTCTTTTTTCGTATTTTAGATATAATTTAAAAATTATTTAGTGTGAGAATATCAACTTTTATTCAACACAGAAAAATGATAAAGCTCAACATTTGATTTTAGGGTATGATGTATCAAATTTTCCGAAGCACATTTAAAATAGTTGATTTTAGTGTTAAATTCGTTTTTTATTATTTTTATTAAGTTAAAAATTTAACTTATTAGCAACAAAAGTTATACAAAGATTTCTATATAAAAAAAAAACCTTTTACTTCTTTTTTTATTTAGACGTACTTGATCTTAAACTTGAAATAGTATTATTCTCATGTTAAACTTGAAGTGTTGTAATCGTCGTGACAATATCATTTATTTGAATTATGATTAATAAGATCAACTCCTAGTTGTTTAATTACTAGCTTCAATGGATACGTTTATTCAAATAGTATGTATTTTTTCTTTCTCTCAAATATGGAATAAGCTCAATGTGTATCATGTTTAACAATCAAGAACAAAGGCCAAAAAGTTAAAATAGAGTTGCACACTCTCAAGAAAGACAAATTTATTGTTTCATATCTTTTTGATATCAAGAAGATAGTTGACACATTGGTTATGAGTGATTCCCATATTTTCACTTAACAACATGTTGAAGTTATCTCAGATGGTCCTGTTGAAGAATATGATGGTTTTATCACATATGTGCTTACATGAAAAAATCCTTAACCAGTTGAAGAAATGGGGGCTTTACTTTCATCTCAATAAGAACAATTGAAAAAATACAAAATGCAAGATCACACCAATATTCTTGCTAATCTTGTTTCTATTCTAAATTTGTCAACAACCAGCAACAATACCAAGTACAATCCTTCTTATCAGAAAAATAATAGATATATAATCCTTCAAATCATAATCAAAAGTTTTATGGTTTCAAGAATTCAAATAAATCTTCTTGGCAAAACCACAAGCCACAATGTCAAATATGTGGCAAACTCGGTCATACAACTATACTTCGAAAACTGAAGATTGAGAGATTTAAGCAAACTTAAAAAGTCTAGAATACATAGTTTATTTTTTAAGAAATTAAACTTGTCTTTAGCCTAAGGTTTATTGAATAAATCTACCAGTTGATTTAACTTTTTCGTTGAATCTTATTAAGAGTAAGCGATGTCTAATTTCAATATGTTTTGTTTGAAAACGTTTCACTGGATTTTTAGTTAGATTAATAGCATTGATGTTATCACAATTGATGTTATCACACATTAAGGGTACCTTGCTTAACTGAAGACTGTAATCTTTTATGATAACTTCATATTTCATTCACAAAACATGTTTCACAAATACACAATTGTAAATATTTTTGGGATAGTGACCTTTACCTATTGTAAATACATCAATATATTCATGGACCTTATATTCATTATCTAATGCACTACAAAATATCAGCTCCATATCAACATCATCTAGCATCATCCACCCACATGTCAACTTCATATAATATTTTCTGTGTAAAACCCTTTATCCATAATATTTTTACAAAATTTCAGTTCAAGTTAGACATAACAAAACACAGCTTAATACATTCCAGAAAATTGAAAAAATGAATTCTATAAAGTCAATTTTGGAATTGAAAAAATAAATCCCAGAATTTGAAATTTAAAATAATGAAATGAGTCATGAAAATGATTTTTAAGAATTGTAATTTTCTCTTTGAAAATATGGTTTATGGAATGAAAATTACACTTATGAAATTTCATAATTAATATTCATTGTTTTGTATTCATCAATTCATAATTTTTTTTTTCATTATGGAATTGACTTTACCATAACCTTCCGAATCAACAATTCCAAAAATCTCCAAAACTTCAAATTCTGGAATGCATGTCCTTTGGAAATCACTTTTCGAAATAAATACCATACAATTTTAGAAAGATGATTCTGGAAAACAATTACAAACACTACAAGCAATTATGGATTACATTTTCCAGAACGTATCCCAAAATTCTGGAAACTCGATTCTGAAATCCATATAGTGTCCTAAAAACACATTCTAAAAGTCTTTTTCCATACTCTGATTTCTAGAAACACCATTTGAACTAACATTACGAAAAAAACATAAATACTTCATACATAAAACCACATATTCTAAACAATACCACCACACCTCGGTAGAGCTATCCTCTACCTCCACCACCCACCTTCAGCCAGCACCACCAACCCACTCTTCCATGGAGGTATTCCTTTCAAATAAATCTTGCAAGGGCAAATTTGGTATTTCAGAAATTGAGGAGGTGCATGTTTAAATTGTGAGGTGCATCTTCAAATTGAGGAGGTGCAGAAAGCAATTTCCTAGTATAAGATGCAAATCTCGTAGGCCCAAACTAAATCCCATTAGTATCTACGTGTTATTTGTGGCCTATATTAATCCTCAATCCAATTTCCAAACTTCCAAAGTCACTGCAGCCACAACAAATATCTGATACAACGACCAACACACTCTCTCACACACACACACACACACACATATATATATATATATATAAATCATATCTTATTGTAAATTAAATTAAATATAAAAAAGTTGTGGTGTAAATTAGAAGGGGATTGCAGGTGAAGTTCTCAAGATTTTTCTAAGAGAGAGCAAAGCCAAACTGAACTGGCATGGCCACTGTTGCAACTACAGGAATTGGTGTAGGAGTTACAAAGCTCCAACAGCTCGAAAAACCAAAGCACAAGTCCTTGTTTCTTGGCCAGAGGCTTAGGATTAGACCCTCTGGGCAGGCTCAATGCAGTGCAAGATTCAATGTCTCAACCCCAAGAGTGGTTCAAGTTTTTGCACTAGGGGGTGAATGGATTGACACAGTTCACAACCTTTTTGTGGGTGTTGGGGTTGGACTTCCTTGCAGTGTGATGCAGTGTGGAGATGTAATCTATAGGAGCACTCTTCCCAAGTCCAATGCCTTGACACTCACTGTCCCTGGGGTGATTCTGGCTTTGGGGACTCTATCTTACCTTTGGGCCACACCTGGTGTGGCACCTGGTTTCTTTGACATGTTTGTTCTTGCCTTTGTTGAGAGGTTCTTCCGACCCAGTTACAAGAAGGTATGCGAATTCCAGTTCAAGTTTTGAAATTTTTATGAAATTTGTTTCCTTTGGCAGTTGTTGCTGAGACTGGTTTATGATGGCAGGATGATTTTGTTCTGGGGAAGAAGTTGGGGGAGGGATCATTTGGAGTGGTTTATAGAGTGTCACTGGCCAACAAACCCTCTTCTAAGGTGTTGCTCTATATTCTATTTGGAAGCTCCTCAAATTTTTGAAAATTTACTTGTTCTTTTGTACTAATTGATTCTTGCTTGCATATTTTATGAACTACTTCACATGCACACAAGTTATTTTCAAGATAGCCATTAATTTTCATTATTGAAGCACAGACGGACACTTCTCCCGCTTGAGCTGTCGTGGTGGTGTAACATGTTTCTGACACTGACACCTCATATGACTCATGTCTCCAGGGGTTTTATTAAAATTTAGTTGTTGGTGTCTCAAATGCCTGAGCTGACACCAGTGTAGGCCAGACAAAAAGACACTTGTATTAAAAACAAATTTGAATTTTTTAAACATCTATACAAGTCAGATTGATATATAACAGGATACAAAAAGATCTAAAATCTGATCACTCTTAGTATTTCTTTTTTGTTAAGTTCATATTCATGCAGAGAAGGTGAACAAACAGATCTTCCTTGTCGATTTAAGTCTTTTCTCATCATGTTGATATTTAATTTCTTTTGTCATGTGGTCTCCTGTAATATGAACATTAGTCATATTGGAGTGCCCTTGTCTATTTCGATTTCTCTAGTGTCATGGTTTGAGGAAACAAAGTGAGGAACCCACATGTTTATATGACATATCTGCTTCTGAGATTTCAGTGTAAGATAGCTTGAACTGTATAAATATTACTTATGGTTCTTTTTGGTTCGCAATGGAAGGAAGGTGACTTAGTCTTGAAGAAGGCGACTGAATATGGTGCTGTTGAAATTTGGATGAATGAGCGTGTACGAAGAGCTTGTGCAAGCAGCTGTGCAGATTTTGTCTATGGTTTTCTTGAGGTGTTTCTCTATTAAGACTAGTACTACCTAATGAATTTTGGGTATCATTATCGTACATGTATGGGGAAACCAAACACATTCTCATCACATCATTTAACATTTTAGTTTCAGTCACGTCAAATACAACAGTTCTCACATAATGTTTGCAGAGCTCTTCTAAGAAATCTGCTGCTGAATACTGGCTTATATGGCGATTTGAAGGGGATGCCACCCTAGCTGACTTGGTGCAGAGTAGAGAGTTTCCATATAATGTTGGTACTCTATTTAATCAGTTGGTTGTGCTTGATAATTTTCCAATTTTATAGTATTTTGGCCTTATATTTTCTGATAAAGTTTACATAGTTTACTTGTATTTAAGGAAGAAAGTATGACCAAATTTGTATTAGCTTCTAGATTACGTGAGCTTTTCAATTGTAAAACTTCACTGTCATATTACAGTTGATTTGAACTTATGTGAAAAGTTTGATTTATTTTATGTTTTTGATTGATTTGAATTAGTTTCATTTTAAGTGTTTTGTTAAGAGGTTTATCCAAACTGGTTTCTTTCCTAGTGTGACAAAGTTACGGGATGGGGGTATGTTAGAATTCATTTCCAATATTAGTGAGGGAAAGTTTTGTATTTCTTTAACTACTCTTCACTATCTTTCTGAGTCAAAGCATTTTTTTTTTCTTATATTCTATTTGAATTTTGTGCTCCCATGGTAAAGTGTGCATATCAGACCAATGATGGCGTCACAAATTTCAGGTTGAAACATTAATTTTGGGTGAGGTTCAAGACTTGCCCAAAGGATTGGAAAGAGAAAATAGAATCATTCAGACAATCATGAGACAAATATTGTTTGCACTGGATGGTCTTCATTCAACTGGTATTGTGCATAGGGATATTAAGCCACAGAACATTATTTTCTCCGAAGGTAAAGAATCTAGAGACTTTTGTCCCATGCAAAAAGATCCATGATTCAAATTATGCTCACATTTTTTTAAACCATGGGAATCAGAGTCTCGTACATTCAAAATCATTGATCTTGGAGCTGCTACAGACCTGCGAGTGGGCATAAACTACATTCCAAAGGAGTTTCTTTTGGATCCAAGGTATCTTCTTTGACAATAATAATACACGTAGCCAACTAACTTTGAACTCAATCCTCTGCTGATTGTTCTGTTTCTTGTGCATAATACATTGGTGGAGCTTATCAGTTTTACTTATTTCTATATTTTCAAAATGGTCCTTAAAGAAAATTGAACTTGATGTCATATAAGATACTAATCCTATATTTTGTCTACATTTAACACATGATGTTTATAGCTTTTAAATGAAATCATATATTATACTGGTGATGGTTCCCAGCATCATCTCTGGTTTTAATTGCTGCCAAGTTGTTCTTCTATATTGTGGTCCCTTTTAAGGTTGCAAATCCTTGTTGGAGTATTATATCACCATATTAAGAGTCAATGTGATCACAGACAAAAGCACTTTCATGTGATATGCTTGAAGAAAAAGTTTAAGAAGATGAACATAGATATCTGGGAAATTTTTTGTAGAACCTAACTTGAAAAGTTTCTTTTGTAACATGTATATGTAAATAAAAAGAATTTTAAATCTGAATTCCCTCAATCATTTCTACAACTACACATCTGAATCTGATCTAGATAATACAAATTTATTTTCCTTCTCATAAAGGAAAGAATGAAAGTATACAGCTATGTAAATATCCTCATTCTGTGAACCAGAACACCATAAGAATGTCTTTGATTACAATAGGATGTTTCTTTAGTTACATCTCTTCAGATATTCATTAGATTGATTTAAGTCACCTATCTATTTCATTTAATGACAATTGAATATAGGTCCAATGCTATAAAGCTCCTGCCATAAGAAGACTAGGGAAGGGTGGGTCCATTAGGTCTATTGTTGGTCAGCTTTGCCTCATGTTTCATGACTAGTATCACTGCAGAATTTAGATATATGTCTGAATATGTTGGCATGAGCTGTACATGCTATAATTATTAGAAAATATTTTCTGTAATTGCTAGAATGACTTTGTTGTCAATTTAATTAGTTGACTAATTTTTTACATTTATGGTAAGAATGTGTGGTTTCCCTCAAAATGGATATTTCCTGCTATCTACATGTTATCCATGTCTTTGTTAGACGTATGATATTCAACTAAGGCAATTTATGACGTGTTCAATTCTTCCTATTTAGATATGCTGCACCAGAGCAGTACATCATGAGCACACAAACTCCTTCAGCACCCTCAGTTCCAGTTGCAACTGCACTTTCCCCAGTCTTATGGCAGGTCAAATATTCTTTTGAGCTATTAGAACATATATAGCTTCCTTTATCGTGTAATGATGTTGGCTTTTGTTGACGGATTTCATGTTTTAAACAGTTGAATTTGCCAGACAGATTTGACATCTATAGTGCTGGTTTAATCTTTCTTCAAATGGTAAGTATCTAATGGTGACGACTTCTGCTCCTATTATTGAAACTAATCAGTCAATATCTGTAATCAATTTATATGAATATTAAGAAGAGTAATGTAAGAAATCACTTTTGATCACAATGAAGACTTCATAATAGTAATCTGAGAGTTAAAATGAGTTTTTCTATGTATTTACACTTTGTTCTATTTTGATGCATTGATCCATTAAGAACTATTGTTGTCTTGTAGAATAGTTTTTCATAATTCTGTAGGTGAGTTTTAGTCAGGAAAAACATGTAAAAGTTGCAAAGGGTGATCCAACTAACTATCTGATTAAGCTGGTATTTTGAAGTGCTTACAGTTTATAACATTCTCTTATAGGCCTTCCCTGGTCTACGGTCTGATAATAGCCTCATTCAATTCAACCGGCAATTAAAGAGGTGTGACTATGACATAGTTGCATGGAGAAAAAGTTTAGAGCCTAGATGCAGCCCTGAACTGAGGAGGGGCTTTGAGATGTTGGATTTGGATGGTGGAATAGGATGGGAACTTCTAAAATCAATGGTAAGGTACAAAGCAAGACAAAGGCTGAGTGCCAAAGCAGCATTGGCTCATCCTTACTTTGACAAAGAAGGATTGATGACACTGTCTTTCATGCAAACACTGAGGCTGCAGCTCTTGCGTGCAACTCAGCAGGACTATGGAGAAGCTGCCAAGTGGATTACTAATCTAATGGCAAAATCAGGGACACAGAAAGATGGTGGATTCACTGAGGCTCAGCTTCAGGAACTGAGAGTTTGTATCTTAATTCTCTGACCACTCTGTTATATTTATCAGGATTTGTAGCAAATGCTAATCAGTGTCCTTGGTGAAGGAATTAAAACTGAAAACTTTTTAGATGCATAAAATGCATAAAATTACACTTACCTATGATTTTGTAATGCACCATAACAACAGGGCAGTGTTAGATTTTAGTCTCTAAAAAAATCATCTCATTTTGATCTCTCAGCAATGAAATGTTGTTTGTGAAAGGAAGGATCACACTGATACATTTTTCATAATGATTCAACAAAAAGAAATGTTTGCTTTTAGGGATTGAAAGCAAACATTTACATGCATTAAAAATATATTTATCCATAACAAGGTTATCCAGATACTAATTATGATCTTATATCACTCCATTTTTTTTCATGATGCAGGAAATTGAACCCAAAAAGAAGGCTAATGCACCAAGAAATGCTCTAGCTTCAGCTCTTAAACTTCAGAGGAAACTTTTAAGAACCTTAAATGAGAGTATGGATGAGCTCAACAGACGCAGGAAAAGCTTTTGGTGGAGCAGATGGATCCCAAGAGAAGAATGAAAATTGTAAATACTAAATACCCATTTTTCTTTTCATAGTTTTTGTCTATAATCTGTATATCAAAAAGTTAAATCTCATATTCAGATATAACAATGTTCAATATGAATCAAAAAAAGTAGAAAATAAACTAAGTGGAATTTTATATTGTTTTCATAAACCGACTGATATCTGATGTGTGCATACCTTGAATCTTTTGAGTGCATGTGCACCCACATTAATATAGTATATTACTATAAAAAAAATTATTAAATAAAAATTAATTTTAAAGAAAAAAAATAATTATTTATTATAGTGATTAAATTATAGATTATTTTAAAGATTGAAAAAATTATTAATTTTTAAATTATTTTTTATTATTGATAAATAGTTTTTAAATTCGTATCCAATTAGTAACTAATGTTTTTGTTACTAAATTTAAAATCTAAATAACTGTAGTTAAAATCTTGGTAACTAATTAGATACCAATTTAAAAACTATTTAACAGAAACTAATTTTGAAATATTTTTTTCTCATTAGTAACTAATTATGTTTGGTATCTAAAATTGGTTTTTATTTAATAATTTTTTTTGTCATTATAATAACTAATTATGTTTGGTATCTAAAATTGGTTTCTATTTAATAATTTTTTTTTATAATTATTACAGTGAATAACAATTAATTCATCATCCATGTAATAAAAAAAACTGCGTCTTGATAAAAGGAAAGTTCTAATGCTTTTATTATCATTACTATGACTCATCATTTCCTTGTAGATTAATAGTTACCAATTAATGCACACTTGATAAATTTTGAATAATGTTTTTTTAAACTTAAGTTTGTTAAATTGAATTTTGTTTATATAACTTAAAAGTTGAAACAAATACTGAAAACAATATAGTAAATATTTAAAATAATGTTTTCGTTTTAACGTAATAGTAAAATCTAAATTATATTTTAAAACATACATTAATTATAAATTAGGAAGGAGAATTGTAGTTGACCTTCAAATAAACTAAAAAGGTGTTAGTTTTGTCAAATAATAATTATCCATATAAGCAATAAAAGAATATATATTGTAATATTTCAGTTTTATCATAAATTGAATTTTATCTTCAGATTTAAATTTTCATAACAAGTTTCAAGTAATTATAAATCAATAAATTTTACTAAATTACGTTAAAATTTTTAATTAATAAATTAAATAATTTCAATCTATATCTTAATAATTAATTTATATATTTTTTAATTAATGTATGTTTTAAATATAATTACTCTTTAAAAAGAAAATATATTTTAAAATATTTTCTATAATTTATTTCAATTTTAATTTCAAATTTTAAGTAATTCCACAAATCTAAATAAAAAAGCATTCAAAATTTATCATCAAAAGAACTAATTAAATTTCAAAACAATAAATACCTAAATATTTTTTTAAAAAGTATAAAAATAACATTAATAATTTACACAGACACACGTGAGAAGTTCACGTGCAACTCTGAGTTGTTTAGTATATTATATAGCATGGGCAGAGCATGTTGATAGCTGTGCAATTCAGACATTAATTTTACCACTCCAGGATCTACTTAAAACTACCCATCAAATTAAATTGCTCTAATTTATCTTAAATGTTACATTATTAAATATCATTAATTTAGTTAAATAGTCAAATTTCAAAATGTATCTTTGAATTATCTCAATTTTAATTCAAACTGAAAAGTGTTTTAATATGTTTTTTATCTCAATTTTTATCTTTTTTCAAGTGTATCTTTTTGTTGTTTGACTTGCTTTCAATCATTTTATAAATCTTTTGATTTTCTTCTCTATTAAATTATTTTGTCAAGATTATATATTATAGAGGGAGTGACTCTCTTTTATAAAAGGATGTCACGACCTAGGATGTGGCAGAGACACTTTCATGTGTCTTAAAAGTTCAGAATCCTAAGTACATTCATAACATTAATTAAAACTAATTAATCTTAAAGACTAATACTATCAGTTAACTATTAACTAAAAAAGACATATGAGCGACTCCTTATAATTAAGAAAAAGTCACATGTTTTGCTTCTTGATTTAAAAAGTTTGTTGGAGGAGCATATGAATTACTCCAAAAGGCACAAAGTGGTGAGTTCATGTTTGAATGGCCAAGTGCAGAAGTTCCAATCATCATGTGACTTGAAAGCGACATATCATGTGTCATTTCATATTTTGAAAGGTCATCCACCATGTGTCTTTTGAGAGTGACTCTTGGATTTTAGAATGTTCCAATTGAATCAAGGAATATTGTATAATATAAGAGTTTACAAAATTAAATGTTTTTATACTTCTTCTTCTTCTAATTTCTTAAGCCTCCATATGCGAATTTTCCTTGAAATTTATTCTTTATTTCTCATTTTTATTTTTTCTTGTCATGTTTCTTTTATTTATTCTTCTTTATCCTTCTTCTCCATCTTCAACAAGATCATCCTTATCCTTATTTACATCATATTTGTTGGCTATAAATAGTCATCACTTGCTTTTGTGTAGTTACTTTGGAAATTGAATGAAACTTGAGTTGTGAGAACACTTGTTTGAGTGACTTCTTGCTGGAATCCTATCTTAGCTCTTAAGAGGAAAGTGGTGTTTCTTCATCAAGAAGATGAAGAGTTCTCCATCTTCTAGTGTCACTCTTCTTCCATTCCTATAAGTTTATCCATCCTTTTATTTTTTTTTTGTTCATTGTTTGAGTTTTTGTCTTGTTCTTCTATCTTTTGTTCATTCACATCGATTAATGTCTTCTAATATGTTTGTAATGTGATAACATTCATTGTTAGTCTCATGAAAACAATAACACTCATATAATCTTATGAGATTAAGTTTGTATTTAGTGGTAACCTTCTTCTTTGAGTTTGTGTGGTCTTGTTATATGTTATTCAATTTCAATTAAATGTTGAAAAATGTTCTAATTCAAGCTCAAATTAGAAATTGTAATAGAGCATTAGACTTTGACTACAAGATCATTTGAGATTAAAAGGATGCTTTGTCCCATAAACCTATTTTCATTATGATGACGTCATGGATGAGACATAATAAATAATCACTAAGGAGATTTTGAACTAAGATATAATTGTAGTATTTTTTTTTTTAATTTTATGTTTGAGGCCATTATAGGATTTTGTGATTGTAACATGTTTATATATTCAAGAGATCAATTAAATTGAAACATGTTGAAATCAAGAGATCGATCTCCTTCCTTCTTAGTCGTTCGGTCTATTTTTTCTCCATTTTTCTTGAAATGGTCTCCATGCTTTCCTTTCATTTCCTTAGTCTTTGTCTTCACAAACTCCAAGTCTGGATGGTACCTGCAATAACACTCCAACATTCAAGTGAGATTTTGATATTCGACACTCGGTGCTATTAGTATAGAATATGACGTATCTTATTCTTAAAATTTGTGTTTATTTAGATGATTATTATGGATATTTTATTATTGGGCCGAATTATAATTTTAGATCATGATTAAGGATGTATTACCTAATGTTTGATCACTGACTAATCCTGTTAAATTTCTGTTTAGACATAATGAATTAAGTTGTGTCGATCAAATCGGTTGGAGTGCTGAGACTTCGGACTGTCGTACGGATCCGATCAATATAGAAGATGAGTCCACGAATCAGCAGCAGATCCTCGTGAACTGAAAACAATCGGTTTTCTGATGCAGTTTCATTAAACTGAATTTGCATTTAATCAAATAGCGGAAGCAGTGCAATCAACGCATGAACATGGAGACAAGTTTCTAATGAGTTTGATTGAAGCAAAATTTTCATTGATCTGTCTGGTGGAGCCAAATTATTGAACAACCGCACGCTCTTGAATCGCGGCAAGCGCACAACAATACTCGCGGTGATTTCCGAGACGTGTGCGTACCAACTGTTCGACGAAATTACGTGAAGCTCGAGTTTACTCTTAGCAGTGTAATTTTGGTCCAAGTTGAAATTGATTTATTAAGAAGTGAATTTAAGTCTAATTCAACCCTATAAAATCGGCTTATAGGGTTGTAGTTTGGACCCATTTATATATCATGAAAGGTTCTAATATCTAATCTGTGTGAGATCTCCAACACATCCCCTTCACGTCGAGATTGTCAACTCGTACGTGAGACTATATATTATGGGTGGTTTGATAACGGTCTGATAGCGGGTGACACGATAGGTCCAAAACAAACACTCGTTAGGATAAACTCGAAATGACTCTAATACCATATTACGAACTAGAACAAAAACGAATAAAAGAGAACAAAGATGAACAAAAGAGTAAAAGGAAGGTAAAAGATATGAGACTCCTTTTTCTTGTTATTGAAATAAAAACCAATGGTCTAAACATAAATATATACCAGTAGTACACTCATTCTAGGTTTAACTAAAGAGGAAAAAAATCAATAATTAAATACTAGAATCATAAGACAAAATAAAAGTTATTCACCACAATAAAGAAAAAAAAAACTTTAGAAGAAACACGAAATTATTATCTTTTATAAAGAGAAAAAACACCCAATTAATATTAAAATTCTTTTTTTTATAACTCTGATATCTATATCTTTAATATGATTGATTGAAGCTTCTTGATTGGATCATTGACATAAATTGTTTGACGAATTACTTCTAATTCTATGATTCAGCCATGGATCACTAAACCCTGCAAACGTGAATTGTTGCAATTAAGGCAAGACTTTTAGATATTATTCGTGAATGAATTTTGCCACGCAAAGGCAGTAAGATCAATCGAGTTCTTCAATTGTTATGTCCATACCAAATTTAATCTGAATTCTTGAGAAGAATTAAAATTCTTGTTTGTTTTTATATATTTTCTTCGTATCGTAATTTTGATTTGAGTCATTTGTTTATTAGTTCCCTTTGAATTCTTAATTTTCTTGATTCTATTTGTGAGATCTTGATTGTTTGAGATCAAATTTTAATATTATAAAACTAGGAACTAGGAGCTAAGTTTTAGCATTTATGTTTTGCGAATTTATTTAAATTTGAGTTTAAGTCTTGAGAAACGAAAAACACAAATTAAAAAATATATATATTGTGCATGTTATATATTTATTTTTGGAGACTTAGATTTATTTTTAATTGAATTATCTGCCGATGATCAAATTAGTTTCATTAGTTTTAGTAGTCTTGATTCAGTTCTTATAAATTGATTTTTTTAATTGTTTAACTTACTTGGTTAGTTTTGTTTTTTAATTTTCTAATAGTGATTCTATTTTTTTATTAATCTTGTTTTTAAAGTGGTTTTTTCTTTGTCATATTCTTAGTTTTCTTATTTTGTGTTTTTTAGTTGTCTCTAAAATTACTTGGTGTTGTTTTATAGTTTTTCATTTCGGTGACCTTCTTGAGTTGATCCTTGATTTATTATTATTTTCAGTTAGAATGTAAACTTCTTTATGGGTTGATGGAATGTTCTTCTAAGGAACTAAAGAAGAATTTGAGTGAGAGTGTCTAGTAGTTAAAAAAGTGATAAACGAGTGAATTGAATGTAATCACTTAATGAGTGGTGAAGTCTATCTTATTTTTTATATTACATTGCTAATTATTTCATTTTGTTTTTGTATTAGTTTTTTTTGTTGTTAAGTAGCTTTTCCTATAAACATGAGTTTGACTTTTGAAGAATATATTCATAGACTTCTTTCAAGAATAATAAGGTCGTACAAGAAAAAATTATTATTCTCGAATGGTTGAGACTGAGAGAACTATTATCTCCTTCTCCATCGGTCAGTCACCTTCTACCCATCATTACTTCATTGAACAACCTCCTTCTCCTTTCACAAGCCTCCTTTCCTTCGCAAACTCCCGGTCCGGATGATACCTGCAAAAGACACTCCAACGCTTAGGTGAGATCTCGGTATTCGGTACTTTGTGCAATTAATGGGTGATGATGATGTACCTTTTTCTCAAAACTCGTGACTATTGATATGATTATTATGGGCACTTTATTAATGATTCAGATTAGGTTTTTGGATCATAATTAAAAGTGTATTACCTAATACTTAATCACTGTTTGGTTCGGTTAACCTTTTGTTCAAACTTAATGATTTTGTCCAGGTCAGTCGGTTCAACCTGGGTGCCGAGACCTTCGATGGTCATTCAGTTTCCGGTCAGTACAATTATGATAATAGAAGGGAGCACAAACATAAAGAAAAACCAAGTTCAAAGATCATAACAAGTTTTATTAGATGCTACAAATGGGAAAGTCATAAACATAAGACTCATCAATGTCCTAATTTAAATCTAAGGCCGATGATCGATCAAAACTTCAAGAATCATTATAAATACTTGAAAGATATAGAAAATAAAACATTGCAAAAATTAGAGAATATAGAAATGCTAGAAAAAGAAAAACAAAAGAAAAAGTTAAAGAAAGAAAAAGAAAGAAAAGAAAAAGAAGAAAAAAATATTAGAAAAAAAAAAACAAGAAAAAGAGTTACACAATATCCTCTCATAAAATGATTGGTAAAAAAATCCGTAAAGGGGGTTGCAAAATTAAGATCTCTTCATTTATTTCAATTTATTTTGTTTCCTAGAAAAGAGTTGCATAAAGAAGTAATTAAAAAAAAAAAAACAATTGCAAGAAGAAAATGATATAAAAGAAGAAACAAGCTTGACAATAAATGCATATGTTTTTAATGTTTTTTTTTAATTTAATAAAAATAGTATAGACATTAAGAGACTTTTGCATTGCTTTTGAGTATGATTTTTCTCTTGGTTTGATTGTGACTAGACAATTTATTTTGAAATTGTTTGTTATATTTTACAGATTAGTCTTTTGATCCTGAAGAAAGATCTTCAAGGGCATTACTAATAAGAGATTTGTATCTCATTCAAATGCTAAATTTTAGTACTTATGTTTTTATAAATAATAAAACGCTAAATTTGATGTTGAATTTTCTTTCAGAAGGAATGTATGATAACATCATGGATATAGCACCATGAAGGAAGCTTGAAGCTAGGATAAGTTATTGTATTTTTTTTTGTAATTTTTGGATTTGGGCCTTTCTTAGACATTTTAATTTTTTTTGTAATTATTGTAATTAGAGATTTTTTTAGAAATTATTTTTTAAGAAGCTTGGATGAACATTATTAATAATTCAACATATGAGTATAAAGTTCATCATACCATTTAATTTTGTTTTTTGTACTTAGAATTGTTTATTTTGAAATTTAAATAAATTCTCAAAGGAGAATTCTCTCTAAGTTCTTCATTAGTTTTGATTCTTATAATTGAATTTCCAATTCAAAATGGTGAATTTTTTTAACTCATCAATTTCTCTTAATTGTGACATTAATCAAGATAGATTGAAGTTTCTTTATCTCCAATTTCTTCCGTATTTTTTGTTTTCTCAATCTTTTGATGCAAATTGTCAAAAATAATGGTTAGTATTTCATCATATTATTTTATATCATGTATAAAATATTAAAATTAATTGATTAAATTAAAAGGAATGTGATTTACATCATTATAATTTTTATATTATATTGTTTAAATAACACAAAATAAAAAAGTAAATTAAACAAGAAAGACTCACAAATCAAATTTCAATTATTAATGATAATTAAATAATTTAATATATTTATTTAAAACCATTAATTAACAAATTAATACTTAAAAAATATTTACACAATTAAATATATTTTCTTAAAAAATCCTCAAACTTAATAAGTCAAACATAATAATTCTGGCTAAAGCAAACATATAGAGTAGAATAAACAAATCAAAATGATCCCTGTTACTACATCTAAATAAAATAAAATACTTGATTTGAGTATTTCACTGTGTCTTTGTTGTCTCATCATCACATGAAGAGGCTGAAAAAAAAAGCAAGAACAAAATCACTGACAAGCCCCTAATTCGATATCAAGTGCTTAAAACTGCATAAACAATGCATTGAAACACAGGTTGGAATCCAAAGTGGGTTGGGAAGAGCACGAGGCAGAGCATGCAGATTTCTTTACCTAAGTCTACTTCAAATTATCAATAATTTAACTAATCACTCACACAAATTTTGATTTCTTTAACACAAAATTTTGTGTGCCTTATTATTCTAATGCTTCCATGTTATGGAATCTCAGTCAAAGGCTTGAAACTTACGTCCTCAGGCTTCCCTACTTTTTTCATGCCCCCTATGTGATGTTGCAAACCCACTTTGCCTTATTTTATTTTCCTTTTGGGGCAAGGGATTTTCAATTCTCATTCTCTTTCTTTCTTCTTATAGTATTTTGAGTTTTCTGCTGAGAAGTGGCAGTGTGAAAGAGAAAGAGAACCTTGGACTATGATCATCATGTGTAAAACATCTTATGATTCAAATACTTCTGCAAAAAAATTCATTGTTGCTCCCATATTCTTGCTGTCTCCTCATAAACTGTCAGAATCATGTCGCATGTTTAGCTGGTTCACAGATCAATTTTGCAGCCTTTTCCTTCTGATTTTAAAGTAATGTCATCAAACATCTCCAACCACAATTCTTTAAATTCAAAATTTGAACTCAAACTTCAAATTTCTACATCTCTAACTATGTAGCATAGTGTTTGCATAATAATATGCACATTATTATGTAGCAGTGATATTTACATCGATTTGTGATTGTCATGGTGTTATTTCTGATCTTTAATCTCGTGAAAAGTTTATTGATTAAGGATAATCATAGTCAAATTTAAATCTAAATATGTCATGTTCAAGTCATGATAATCATCCCTTTTATTATCCAAAGGAAAAAGCACTGTGAGAGTTCTAATGATCAGACAGTAAACTTCAGTACAAACGCATATATCGGTATTTAGATAGGTACAATATATGGGTCCGTTACCATTTTTCAAGTATCTGTGTGCATCAGTGTATTATAACCCTATCAGTCAAAAGGTTCTGTGAATTTAGATCTAGCTAGGTAGCACCTGCAGTGGATCAGAAGAGTGGAATTTTTCAAGTAATCAATGATGGGGTTGAACTTTAGATTCTGTAACTGCAAGAGCTAAACTTAACAATCAAATTAAAAAGGGTTGGAATTGGATTATCTTAGTACACCCTCCTTTCCACTAGTCAAGGAAACCAACAAGTTTCCTTATTATGGTGTTAGGCTCATCAAATTTGGTTTCTTGTTTCCTGAGTTATCACCTGATATGTGCAGAATTTCAGGACTTTGTATGTACCATTGGATAGACATAGTTTTATTTTAAGCAAGGAAGTGCAGACTTTGATGGTGATAATTGTAGCACCTAACCCTACATGTACATGCCGTTTTCATGAGAGTTGATTAAGAAGGTAAGTGAAAGCAGTCTGAAATGGTTATTTCTGTTATGAATTGTTATGTAGGATTCAACTAAACCAACTCCCTATCCACCAGTCATTTCCCTGATTATGTGGATCCAACCAAAGAGAAACAGAAGAAAACAAAAGACAGAAGCATTATAAAATATAAAGAGATAATGGTGATGTCCTGATGAACAAGAAGACAAATAATCTAGCATGCAGAAATTGAGGGGAGGTTTGTGATACCTTATTTTTGTAATGGGAGACCCATTATGGTGGTGGGTAGTGCCTGCCTACACATAGGAATATAGAGTGAGACATGGCAATGCAAGAAAGAGAAGCTTGGCTGAATTGCCTGTTTTGTTTTATCAATTCCAAAGTGGTGAGGTGGGGTCCAATTGGTATCTGTCTGGTGGGTTTGGAGGCACTGCACACCCTTTCATGCCTCATCGCTGGCCCTTTCCTAGACCAAGGCGTGTTAGGACCACACCCTGAGACCTCTTTAAGAACCCCTCCTAACACCACTTCTCAACCAAGTCTCAGACACAACAAAAGTTACACAACTTCAAACTCAAGCTCAGAAAGCTCAAGAACCTCATATTCATTTCTTGGAGCAAGCAAAGAAAGAGAGTTCATTGAAGAAATGAAGATGGATAGTTCTTCCATGGCCGGATCAAAGAGAAGGATATCATCAAACAGAGGACTTGGAGGAGTCCTCAGAGAGCAAAGGGCAAGGCTATACATTATAAGAAGATGTGTTGTCATGCTCCTTTGTTGGCATGACTAGTTTTTCAACACTTCAACTCCAACCATGCTTTTCTTCCCATGGAAAAAAGCATGGTTCTTTCTATGTTTCTTTTCTTGTTTTCTTTTTCTCTTTCTTTTCTTTCTCCTTCTGATTCATGGTGGAGTGTAAATAGAATCGGCGAGATATCATGGGAGAGAGTATAACAAGTTTTGTACTATGGGTTGCTGGCCTACATGGCTGGGCTATATATGTATATCGGAATAGCATGGATTATAATGAAAGCTATGTCAACAAAATCACATCTCAAAAACCCATCTTACTCTTTCTTCTTTGCATTGATTAACTTGGAATGGAATAGCCATTAAGTTCATGTCTTCCAAATTCCTTAAACATTCAATAACTTCATCTTTTCTTCCCCTGGCCTTCTTCCTTGTTTTCTGTAGTATAACCATGAGAATCATGGACTAAAAGCATTCATGAAAGCTATAAGTTTATCTGATGAACTCACTCTGCATTTTAAGAATCTAGCAAAATACTACTACATACTTATGGTAGTTAACTCAGGGATGGATAATTAAAAATCCAGTCCCCCCCAAAACACCTTTCTAGACTGAATCTGTTATAGACTTTTTCTGGTTTTATTAAGAATATCACAAAAGGGAATTTTTTATTTGCTATCTTGTTATGGTTGCAACTAGCAAGTGCTACGTATCTTCCAAAACCAGAATAAGTCTTTTAACATTGTTAGTTTTCTTAGATTCCCTGGCAAATTTCCTGAGAATGAAGTGTAGAACACCAATGCAGATTAGCTCTTTTGAATATTCAACCAAAATAAATATAAAGGAAAAATAATTGTGTTTGAATTACCCCAGTGCTTTTTACTGCACTCACGCACAACTGCAGCATGTTGTACATATACATATACATATATACATATATATATATATATGTGTGTGTATATTTCAAAGCAAATTGTCTGACAAACTTGTCTCTAGTCCTAACCTAAATGCTTAGTAAAACTGTATGAACAGAAGAGTTTTGGCTCATGAATGACTTTGGGGTAAACAAGTCTTTTGGTAGAAGTAAAGTTTTGTTTCCTTTCACTTTTATTGCAAAAGCTATGATGTAAAATGATCTTAGATGCTAAAATAAGACTATTTATATAAAAAGTTACATAATTTTAGAGAGAAATAAGAAATAATGGAAGAATGATTTGATCCATTAATCATTTGAAGTGAAGATTTTGCTGATGACTGTGAAAACTGCTAGCCATTCATTGACACTACAGTTTAGGGATTACAGTGTAATATCCATAAAGTGCTTGCAGCTTAGACCAAAATGAAATGATAAAATGGTTCTTTGTGGGGTCATTCTCTTAATAACTGCTCTAATCATTCAGCCCTTAGATTATTCCAAAACTTAAACTACTAATTTTTAATTAATTTCAATTTTTATCATAAAACATAAGTATTAAAATGGATAAAACTGCACATGTAGAAACTAGAAGTTGAAAAAATGCAGATTATGATGAGTTTAGTTTCTAACTGTAAGGAACTAAAACATACAGATATAAGAACTAAAGCCAACTTTTAAAATCAGAAACCTCTTTATTAATCTAACACTAACTTTAATACAAAGTATTTAAAATAGGATCAAAGGGCAGTTATGAATTAAAAATGTTCTCACACCAAACCCTTGTAAGAATCCATAAAGTGGGTCAACCCATGTAAGGAGATTACATAAAGACATTTGGTAGCAACCAAATGAGTAATAATTGATAGTTAGATAAGGTTCTTAATTAAAACAATTACTTGGTATGTTTCTACATTTGTTTTCTTTAAGTGTAGAAAAATTGATGGTTAGATATAGGGAGACATGGAATGTGCTCAACCAAAGCAAGAGCAGTAGGAAGGTAGAATGAGGGATGCTGCTGAGATATTGTTGTCATGCAATCTTGTTAATAATAGGAATGTGAGTTGAGAATGGTTAAAGAAATGGATCCGGTGGTACGATAAACCTAACAAACTCTCGTTATGACAGGTTCTGAATGACTTTGATATCACGTTAAAACCTAACTCAATTTCATAAAACCGACTTATAAAATGAGGTTTGCATTCAGTTATAAAGAATGAAATATCCTAATCTCTAGTCGATGTAGAATCTGAAACAAAGAATGAAATATCCTAATCTCCAGTCGATGTAAGATTTGAAACAAAGAATGAAATATCCTAATCTTTACTCGATGTAGGATCTGAAACAAAGATGTTGTCCTTAACCTAACAACACATGTATCATCAACCTTTATGTTAGAAATGAGAATGGTTAAACATTGATTTGTTTTGAGAGTTATTGGTGATTAAGAAATTTGGAAACTGCAGACAGCAGCAAATTGGTTCAGAGAAGAAAGAAACAAATTGAAATGCTTTTGTGGTCAAATCTGTGTTGTGGGGCTCTCTGAGTCATCTGGTTCCACCCCCACTTTCACGTGTGCATTGTTGTACACCATACTGCATCCTCATGGGAGAGGATCATGACCACTAGAAAAAAATCTAATCATTTATATAATGCACATAAGGTCAAGGATTGAGCTGTCTTCATTTTCTTCTTTCAGCTCACATGATATTAGTGCAAAATATACTTCAATTCATTCAACAATTATGTTTTGTCATGAATCACTTTCAATGAACTTTTTTTTTTCAACTACAATTTGTTTTCATCTATTTAACTTTTAAGAAAAAAGAATCTCAGTTAAGTTTTACTCACCCTTTTGTTAATGGAGATTGTATGTGTAACAGAGTTTTTTTTAATAATAATTAGACACAAATTTGGTAAAAAATTATCTCAAACTCTTTCATTGTGCTTTTTTTTACTTGCAAAATTTAATGATTTAGTTGTATTTTTAATTTGTCAAATTTAGAGTAGGTTTGTTTTTGGTATTCCAAATTTAGAAGATCATTCTTACAATAATTTAATAAAACATCACCTTTGTGTCTTCCTATCCATTACTATGGTATGTAATAAATTATACGAATGAGAAAGATTAAGTTGTAAAAATTGTTATAAAACATTGTTCCATTTTATATTGATATTTTTAGTCAATATGGTTTTAAAAAAAAATCTTTTATTCCTTATATTTCATGCACCGATAAAATTTTGTTGGAAGGACTAAAAGTTAAAAATAATTTTCATGACAAATTATTTTGATTTCTTATTGAGAAAAAAATTAATTATTGAATTATGTTTTATTTTTTTTTAAATTTTTTTTATATAAAATTTAAAGTAATAGCAATCGGTAATATGTTTATTGATAAATTTAGCGATAAAAGGTCTGATTAATACTATTTGTATTATTATTCTTTTTGTTATTATTAATTTTATCGATATTATTATTATTATATTCACTATTATATTTATTATCATAATTTTTATTATCGTAATTATTATTATAATTATTATTATTAATTATTAAATTAATATTTTTACTTTAATATATATTAATATAAAATGTAATTATTAACATTACAATTATCATAAATTATTTTAATATTATTATTATAATTTTTATTCATAATTATTTTTAATATTATTATCCTTATTATTATTATCATTATTAGATCTATTTATTAAATTAATATTTTAATTTTTTTTATATATACATATAAAATAAATTTATTAGCATTATTATTATAAAAAAATTATTATTATAATTACATTAATATTGTGGAATTTACTGACGAATTTTACTAATAGATAATATTAACGCCTAGATAAATATTGTTTCACGCATAATTATATTATTGACAAATATTGGTTTGGACTTAGTTATAAATGATTCGTTGATCAAATTCGTCAATAATTACCAACGGATGCAAAGTTGTCGATGATTTTCTATCGGTATATCAATAATTTATTATACAAACAATACAAGAATTCAACTCTCTTAGATCTTATTATTGAACTGTAACTCTATCCAAAAATAGAAAAATCACACAAAAATTGAATAATACTATGAGACGAATTCATCAAAACCACAACAAATATAATAGGATCAAAATTTATGTGAACAACAAACACTAAAAAAAATTAGAAAATTGAATGATACAATTCGACAATTAGACAAATGAATCAAGAAATTAGGACAAACTAATGAGAGTAACCATTTTTCAAGAGAATTTTCTTCTAACTTTTTTAAACTTGTATATTTTAATTTCTTTGAAATTTTATTGTCTCCATAATAATAATTAGAATATCCGAGAGTTGGTTTGTTTTAATTTTTTTTTATTCTGGACAAAAATTATCCAATGAACAAGCAAAAGAATATGGGATTATAACACTTGCATATAAATGATGAGTCTCAGATCTTCTAAAAACATGTTTAATACTAGGCAATCTTTAAAAAAAAAACTATAGAAAACTTCAAGAACAAAACCAGAACTCAAAGAACAAAACAAGATACCCAAAATCAACCAAGCATCAACATCATACCCATTTTCCCTAGAAACTTTTCATTGAAATCACAAGATATGAATACAATCGATTGATTAATGGAGTAATGGATGAAACAAAGAAAGAAACATTTGACCTTATGGTAAGCACTCTAGGGATGGCAATGCAGGTCGAGTTGGTCCCTCCCACATAGAAAGTGTGGGTTAATTTAATTGGTCCATCCCGCATGTGGGTCAGTCTGTGGGCCAGCTCACATAAAAAATATACATTTTTAAATTAATGAAAAATAAATAAATATAAATTTTGAATAAATTTATTTTTTGTTTATTAAGTTATTTTTTCTTATTGAGATGAATTAAGTAAGTGATCTCACAATATTATTCTCTCGATACATGAATAATAAGATGTTTTTTTTCAATGAAATTTGAATTTCAATCATACTAATAAATATTTCATTAAATATATTAACTTTTTAAGGTAATACACATAGACACATGATTATTATTCTAATTTGAAAAATAATATATAAATATATATAATACTATATTTAAATTTTATTATAAAAATATTAAGGTTTGACTACTGCATTTAGCATTTGATGAGTATTGAAACCTAAACAATTTATGCATTTCAAAAAGACAAAAAAAATATTAAATATTAAAAAACCATTATCAAACTTCGTGAAGTTGTTCTGAATTAAGGATTGAAAGTAATTTCTTCCTGCATCTGCATGTCTTTCTTCTTGCACCCCATACTTCAAAAAATACTCAAATTACCCTTTGACATTTTTCATTGAATGTTATTTTTTAATTCTAGAATGTGGAATATAGAGACTTCCCGAGTTATAGAATTTGGAAGTTAAATTTTTTATTTCGAATTGTCCAATATTCTAGATTGAACAATTCATAATACAAATTTTATTCCAAATTATAGAATTTAGAATGGATAATTTTAGAATTTTTGAGAATATAAGGTTGCAAGAAAAAATTATGGGAGTGCACAAAGATTTTTTTAAAATATGCGGGTTATGCGGGCCAACCCGCTCCGTCCCACACTTGACATGTGCGGGTTGCGGGTTATGTGGGCGAGAAAGCGGGTCAGCAGGTTGAAATAGGCAGCCTGCATCGCATTTTTTCTCAGTGGGTCGTTGGTCGGCTTGTAGAGCCTGCCCTGCTTTACCAACCCTAAAGCGCTCGATCCAACAATTGGTATAAAAGCCAAAGTCACAAGTTTGATTCCCATAGGAGCAATTTTTTAAAGGGAGATTGTTGTAGGTTGCACAATTGGTCAAGTAGACTGAGTCACAGTCAAAGAGTCTGATTCCTGATGAGACAACTGTTGAGGATGAGATTATTACAGGTTGCATTGATTATCTTGTGGCATAAGACAGGTGGACCAAGTCACAATTGAATCGTGACACTTGTGTCATTATGCTTTTAAGTAGAAAGAGTTGCATGTTAACTATAAATTATAGCTTTTAGCCTAGTTGTAAGCACTTGATCCAACAAATCAGACAAAACACCAAATCAATATTTTTCTAGGTGAAAAGTTTGATTCTTCTATCTCAGGTAACTATATTCATATATGTGTATCGTCCTAGCCAAATCGAATATGTGTTGATGTGACCTTAATTGGATTAGGAACTGACGTGATCTTAATCAATCACATAGTCGATACCTGATATCTCAATTCAAAATCATGGTCGATGTAAGAGCGGGTTTTTTTATAAAACCTACATACGTCCCTTGTATCTCTCCTAGAAATTACCCGAGATATCATGGAAACGTTTTTTGATTTTGCGAGAATACAAAAAATTTAAAGATATATTAGTGGATAAAATATAGTTGCTTAATTATATTATGTTCGTTTTTATTCTTTTAACATAATATTATGCTGAAATAGCTAACACAGAAAGATTAAAGATATATTAATTGATAACATTTTGTTACTCAATTTTGGTGTGATAGTTTTTATTCTTTGCATATAAGCTCTTAACTAACACATGAAGATTAAATAAAATATTATTATGAGGATAAAAGATAAGTGGGAGGATATCAGCCAAAAAACTCTATAAAGAGAGGATGACCCCCAAAAACTAAAACAATTCATATTCTATCAATACTTACTACACTCATATTTTATGGTCCCACTGACTGAGCGTGCGAGTATTTTCTATAGGTGGAGCCTCCCTCATTCATTCGTAACTTCCAAACATCAAGAGTTGATGTTATAGGTAGATCGTCTCGATAACCACCTCCAATCATCCAAACTCAGATTAATGAAAAATAAGATAAATAGATTATGAAGCATCATTTCCATCTAAAATGACTTAAAGATTGGATGTAGATCCTTACCCAATGATCATGTTAACCAATAACCTTTTTCTTTCTCTTTGATTGTATGTATCTATGGGACAAAGTTTGCTTCTTTTTTAAATATCATGATGACAATTAAAAATGATGTTACATAGAACAATTAGGAAAAGTTAACATTTATGACGAATTCAGATGCTGCTATTTTAAAAAATTCATAATTTTGCTAACTATTACAACCACCAATAAATATTGAATACATATTTTCTAAAATTAATTTAAAAACGAGTAAAATCAACTTTAATAAATTAACTTATTGACAGAAACAAGGACAGTTAAAACTGTCAATAAACAACATACCTAACTCATTAACTCGTGTAAAAATTCAATTTTTTTTATAAGGATATAATACTTAATTAAGTTATGAAATTGATCAAAAGACAGTATTATTTATTATTATCCAAATGTAACTCTTTGACATAAAAAATTAAAATTAAGAGGTAACTCTCGGGATAAATTATGTCTATTCCTTAACAATACCAGTAACTTATTTTAAGATAAATGCTATAACTACAAGTATAATATATCTTAAGCAAGAGAGTATTAATTAAATTTAGGAATTATGTTTTCTGATTCATTTAAAGTTGTATGGAGCACAATTTGGGTTGGGGTTGTGGGGGAAATCTGAAATCACAGAAACTCTATCATTTTCAATAGGAGGGTGGCTGACGCGTCAGAAGTGTGTGCGTTGGTGCAAGCAAATGTGTGGTCTTGAATTTCTGCAAAATGTCGTTCTATCTCGTTCTCCTTCTCTAACTGGTGCTTGGAACCTTTGGAATGTATGAGAATGGTTTCTTGAAGTATGTTAAGTTTTTAGTAAGATTCGTGTTTTGGGTTGGTTAATTTGGTAGCTTTAGGTTAGAAGTTGTTCTTTGTATATTTTGTATAAGGATTGAACCACCCCTGAAGTGGTTTGCATTTATTTTATTTATTTTTTATTGCGGATAAAAAAAATCTATTAATAATAATAATAATAATTTAAATATTTATTTTTAAAAATAATATATCAGTTGCACTGAATTTAGTCTATCCGAGAAATAATTGGAATCCATGTTAAAATATATAAAAATATAATATTCTTAAACAGAAATTCATTAATTAAAAATGTTATTGAATCGTGATACCATGCCCACGTGCGCACCTTTATTTTGGTAAACCCCACCACGTAGGTTTGTTTTCTTTCAAAATTGAAACACAACGTAACACATTGTTCCCCATTTCTCCACACTTTTTCATGCTATTATGCTACTTCCATACATCCCCCTCTCCTCATTTCAATCTTAACTTTTTTTTGTCCAATTCAACTTTTTTCTACTCTCCAATATTTGGATGCGAGAAAATAACACATGAGTTTTCATATGTGAAATATATATCCAACTTCACTAATTAATATATATATATATAATATTTATTTTATATTGTAAATTGCATAATTTGAATATTGTTTTATTAAGATTAAGGGAAGTATGATTCCAAGATTGTTTTGTCTATTTATGTATATATTCAATGCATGTAATGAGAAATAATAGGTGAGAATCATTTATTTTTTTCTTGAGATGGTATTAGAATCTGTCTTAACGAGGTTTGATGGGCCTATCATATCGTTCGTTATCGGACAATTCATAAATATATAGTCTCAAGATATACATACATCGCAGATGAGTGTGTGTTAGAGATCTCACATCAACTAGAGATAAGGTCAACTCATAGTATCTAAGTGGTGCAAACTTCACCTTACAACCAATTTTGTAAAGTTCAATTAAGCTTGAAGTCTACTTCTCTAACCGTGTAAAATTTAGATACCGTTTTGGAAGAAATCACTTATGAATTTGAGAAAATGATTAAATATCTTAGTTTTTGTAATAAAAAGTATGTGAATCACCTAATAATTATTAGGGTGAAATTGATGAATGTTCACGAGACAAAAATTAAAAGAAATAGTGACTAATATCACTGAAAATCCATTCAGGATGAATTAGTATATTTGTAATGAAGTATATTAGTAGAGAATGTAAATCATTAAGTAGAAACTAATTTTACAGATAAAAATTATTAATTGTTATAGTGACTAAATTAAATATAATTTTAAAGACTAAAAATTATTTGTTTCTAAATTAGTTTCTATTATTGATAAATAGTTTTTAAATTGGTATTTAATTAGTTACCAAATTTAGAAACTATTTATCAATAATAAAAATTAATTTAAAAACCAATAACGTTTTTAGTCTTTAAAATGGTTTTTAATTTATTCAGTATAATAATTAATTATTTTTTGTTTTTAAAGTCGATTTTTATTTTATGATTTTTTTTAGTGAATTGTATTGATGAATTGGAATGTTGATAATAAGTTACACTTTTATTTGTAGTATACGCCTCATTGTCCTAGTTTGAATTTTTTTCAATAATAAATACCAATTTTCTTTATTTAGTGTTTAACTTGTATTTTTTTTTCTTACCAGAATTTTGATTTTGTCCCATGTTTTGGATTACTTTCTTTTAAATTTTTTTATGTTTAATCTTATAACAATTGGTGAATTTTGAAGTGTTGGATGTTAAAATTCATAATAATGTCTAATATAAAAATCTCTTTTGGTAAATTTTTTTTATTGATGATCAGAACACTACCTGAAACTTTTGAATGTAATCAGAAAAATTAGTATAAAATTTATCAGAATTTAAATTTGAGAAAAAAATAGCAATGTATTAATATTTTAATAAATTAATGATATTGGTGGGAGTCTATATATGGGATTTCTTAAAAGATATTATCTTAATAATTTATAGAAATTATTAATTTTATAAACTAAAAAAATCAAATTAAAATGTTATTTTAGTTAAATTATTAAATTATCAAATAAAGCTTCGATGATTTTAACTGTACAAAGAAGTTTGGCGTTAATTTGATTGAATCTATAATTAATTAATAGAAGATTAGTATATAATTAATTAATAGAAAATTAGTATATAATTAATTAATAGAAAATTAGTATAATTAATTTAGGTTACACTTGGGAGCACAAACAAATTTGATGAGAAAAGAATGACATAAGCTTCTATCGTTTTTGCCAATGATAATATGATACGACTCAGCCTGCAATAATAATACCAATGGTGAAGATGATTTTATTTGGCAACACAACATTTTTTTTCCTATAATTAATCATGTCAAATAAGATCATTGCAAATAAGAAATTTCTATATAAAAACTTTTAAGAGAAAAATAAATAAAAAATCACAACTTAAAATTAGTTCACTACAAAATCATCAAGTAGAAATCAATTTTTAGAAACCAAAATAATTAGTTGTAATAGTAACTAAATTAGATATTATTTTAGAAACTAAAATAAAATTTGGTTTCTAAATTAGTTTTTATTATTGTTAAATAGTTTCTAAATTGGTATCTAATTAACAACCAAGGTTTTAATTACCAATTATTTAGTTTCTAAATTTGGTAGAAAAATCTTGGTTGCTAATTAGATACCAATTTAAAAACTATTTAACAATAACATAAACTAATTTAGAAACAAATTTTTTTTTTCTAAAATGGTTTCTAATTTAGTTACTATTGCAACTAATTATTTTGGTTTTTAAAAATTGGTTTTTATTTGATGAATTTTTTTGTGGTTATTTACTATTTTTTTTTAAATTACATAAGAAACTTTTATAAATTAATTTTAAAATATGAAAAAATTTATTTTAAATTTTATTTATCTTTTAAAAGGGTTTTGGAAATAAACTTGTCTAAATATACTATTACAAAAATAACTCATATTAATTGAGTCCATGATATGTATGTGTATTATCACTTTTGTTAGTGGTAAATGCAGGTGATTGGAATCAAGAATATTCTATTTTTTATGCGGATAAAACTTACTCTATCACGATATGTACTTGTATTGTTTTACATTTTTTTTATAGTGATTTGAGATTTTTTATCTTCTAAAGTATATTGCTCTTTTAACAAACTTTAGCTATTAAATTAGTTCTTTTAATATTTAAAATATCATTATCTTGATCTTTTCATCATCTTTTTTTATCATATTCGTCCACCAAAAATCTAAAATATCACCACATCTATTTTTAAGCTATTCAAAAGCAAAGTGGTGACACGAACCTTTATTAAAAATCTAATTTAGAGATAAATAAAATATTTAAGTGATTAATTATCATGTAGACATGTGTAGTAGCATTTAAAACTTTAATTTTAAATAAGAATTAATTTAATTATGCATTTAATTTTGAAGGACTAAATTAATCTTTAATAAAATTGAACCGTTTATAATTATTTTTAGCTTTTATTCCCATACATAATTTTTTAAACATACTTTCTTTTTTGTTGATAGAAAGTAAAGAAATTACAGAATTGAACCCTCACTCACATCTTATTTATTTGATGATCTTCTCTTGTGATTTAAAATACATTTTAACAGATAAAATGTGTTCCAAAAAGTGTAATTGTGTTGCTAATATTCCTTTTCCAAAGATACACACTATGGTAAAAGCCCTAAACCCTAACATTGTGTTACCTCATTTTAATGATCATAAAGAACATATTTTTCTGTGACCCTTTCTCAAGTTCTGAGAGAATTGAAGTTTCTAGGGATTGAACTATAACTTTACCTGCACTTTATTATACAATCTTCATCTCACAGTAGGTTATGAACCTCTCTTTGTAACCAAAACAAAAGAAATGCTGTTGTGACTGACCAAGCAAAACTTTATGGAAAACTGTAGAGTAATAGGGAAGAGTGAGTAAGGTTAAGCTACAAACTTATGAGAAATGTGGCATGATTCCTTTGACTACTCTTCCATGTCTGAAATACTTTGTTGTGAATTTTGGATAAGATACAATGGATAATGCAATCTAGTTGAAAGAGTGAGCCTGGTCACTGTCAAAGCCAGAGAGGTTTTGATGTCCCTTTTTGTCTGTGCCGACTAGTGAACAGCAAAGCCAGCATTAAGCTTTGGTCCATCAGGGAATCTTTGGACAGTTCATGAACAAACCCTTGCCAAATTACAAGATTTTGGTGCCATGTTGAAGGATTGGTGTGAGTTGTAATTCATTTTGATTCGGATGTATCAGTTCCAAATGGTCAAAGTTTTCTTGTGGATGGACCTTGCACTTTCTGTATTTGTGGTTTAAAGAAAAATGAAAGCTAAAATAATCTAAAGCTACTGAAAATTAAAAAGAAAAGAAAAGACACAAGACTGTTTTTGATACACAAATGCATGAGTTAAGACAAGACAAATATAAGGCAAGCATATGACTAGTCATACTGCATTATATGTACAGTATAAAATACAGCTGCTATAACATCCCAAAACACTAGCAAAAGCAGGATCAGACTTCAGTAGAATGTTAGAGGCATCCATTTTGCTTTTATTAACTTGTCACCCTTCAGCTACCCAAAATAATTCACCTATATTAGACACTCAAAAGTTGTATCTTTGACACTCATTTTTGTCAGATACTTGATGGAATAACTTAGATATAGCAAAAGCTTCAGATTAATCATGTAACTGACAGAACTTGTTTACAGCTCAAGTATTTGGAAGAGCTTATGAAAAAAAGTTGAAATGTCCAAATCCTTTTTTAGTTTATTATAATAAATCCTTTAAGATAGTTTATGAAAACAGCCACATTTTCTCTTTGATCATGAAAATTAGGTCCTTGATACTCTACAATATTTGTAATTGAGTGCCTAAAATTAGTTTGTAGAAACTTAAAATCTATTACAAATATTGTAACAATATTATTAGCTCCATAGAGCCTATAAAAATTGTAAGAACTTAGACTTAGTGCATCATGAAAAAAATAACCTCCCTTAATGTTAACATTAATTCTACTTACACTGCTTGTTTTAAACAATTATTATAGCTTTCCTTTAATTCCTGTTAATATTTGTTATTTCGAACCATAACACAGAACATCTTTAAAAATGAACCCAAAGGGTGTTCAATGCAATTAATTATCCCTAGCATTCATTTATGAAGAAATGTGGAGCATCATCAACTCTGCCACAGTAGTGACAATGCTACTGGGTTTGAAGGTGGCAAGTTTATAGAGTCGATTAGGTTAGATTTGTACCACTGTTTTTTGAGCCTATCCATGTTGCATGTCCTTGGGTGGATGTTTAGCTAGGATGCAACACTCAAATGTTTTGAATTTGTGACCATCAATAACGTACTTTATAACATTTAATGGTTAAAATGCATAATCTCTCTTACAATAACTCCAACAAGCAAAACAAGGTATAATTACAGCACCAGTTGATCAAAGTATCAAGCAGTAAAGTTCATTGTCTTTCATAACAGTCCAATTAGACATCGAGTAACAATTGAGTTTAACCCTTCAGCCAAAAAAGGAAAAAGTTTTAGCCCATAATTAAGATAGGACGCTTAACAACAAAATGCAGTTACAAAAGCACTGTTTCCCTAGCTGAGGTGAAGAACCAGATTAGTTCACTGCCTTGTATCCCCAGGAAATAAAGCTGTCCTGTGAACCAAATTCCTACAAAAACAAGATAAAACGTTAGAATGACATTAGAATTATTTCAATTTCACCCAATAGTTTTGGGAACACGGAAATACCAGCTGACTTAGTCGAAACTCTGAAGAGGTATCATTCTCTATATTTGCAGGATCATTGACAAGATTTTGACACTCTTCAATATCCTTCTTCAGACATTCTGGTCCTAGCTGAGCATAAACAGAAAGACCAGGATTGTTCTTATGATCTTCATGTTTTCCATCTCTACTGGGAGACTGGCTGTGGAGGAGATCGTCACACAAAGACAGAGCATCAACCAGTTGTTGTGAATCCAACAGATTCTGTGACTCACTGTCCCACCATTTTTGGCCTTCCTCAGCATTACTTTCTTTATTATCCACCCCTTCATTATGCTGAGATTCAGTTGCAAGTTCTTGGTAATCCTCTTGAATTTCATATAAACAATCCATCTGAGACAGCTTTGGAATGAACAAAAAGAACACAAAAGAAAGGAAAAATCAACTTCAGTAAGTGGTATGTCATAATTTCACTAAACTACATCATAGCAGGTGCTACCTGGTAAAACAAATACCATAACTGCATGACACAGAGTAATAGAAGTTTAGCTATATGGTTAATTTAATTCCGGGACACTAAGAAGAGTGTAACTAACCAGCATGTACTTGCTGAGATAGAATCCACGACGTATAGTAGATGTAATAACACTACATAATTGAGCATCAATCTTTATCCATTGTTCATGATGTTCTCTAGGAACGAATTCAACAATTGTAGTGAGATGAGATTTGTAGCCCAACCCACTTGACCATAACCCGATTTTGGAAGCCCAACCCACGGAGAAGACAACTTGGGCGACGGTTGGACAGTTTTATAATTATGACAATTATATTCTTTCTCAATTTCTCTATTCTCAACATGATACCAAAGCACTACCATCCTCTATGATCTATTTGGTCACTAACAGGAAAACAAATATTAAACTTTGTGCATGTAAAGAATTGCTACCGAGTACAAATATCTACCTACATTTTAAAATTGTACATTCATCATCTTACTATTTTATACATATCCTCTACCGATAACAAAAGCAAAACAAACAATAACAGTAGTGTTCATGGAAAAGTATTAATAGGTAACAAATATTTGATAAGAGAATATGGTTGAAGGTTTTACCTGTGGAATTTCATGCGTTTCTTGTCCTTGGTCTAGATCTGCACTCTGCCTTTCATTGCAAAGAGCATCAAGAGTCACTAAGTTGGGAGTGTTTGGAACCACCTCCACAATTGTTGATTCGATTGCTTCAGGAACATCTTGGTCATCTTTATCACCCAATTTGACTTGTTGTTGGTAAAACACTTTAGAGAAAATGTACTCCCCATCATGTTCATCTTCTTTTGTTCCTAGGTGATATTCATGCATAACCCAGTTAGTTTTTTCAACTTTTCCTCCTCTTCCGTTGTTTTCATACAGAACCATAATCTTTTTCCAGCCTTTTTGAGCCCCATTGAAGACAATCGGTTTAGTCCTTCCAGTCTTGTGCCAGCGGGCATCACCAAAATCTTGACTTGTTATTTTTCTACGCTTTCGGTTGCCAGTGTTGTAAGCCTTGATTGCTCTATGGAAAAAGTAGGAAGCACTTCCATCTTGCTTAATACCTAAAATTTTCATCATAGCTTATTGTATTGATTGAAAAAGTAATTGAGAATTCAAAATTTGGAAAACTTATACCAACCAGGTAAATTATGAGGATGAGTATAGCAAATTCCATTATCTTCTTCAAGATTAGTAATAAATTCATCAATGAAAGGATGAGGTTTAGAATCTTCTACCCCGACTTTTGCAAGCAAGTGCCAGATTATCTCTTGATCAGATGGATCAAATTTGACACCTTTCGGTAAGCCAGGCCACTCTTGTGCTACCTATCACGAGACAAAAATTCAGATGTCAAAGCATTCATACTGAATTGTTAGACTTACACTAGATTAATGGACGAACCTTGTTATGTTTTTTAAGTTTTAACTTTCAACTAAATGCTAAATCAAATTTTAGGACATCCTTCTAGGAATTCAAACATGTAGAATGAAAAGTGAAAAGAACAAAAAGAAAATACTCTAGTAACAAAGATCAATTAGGACATTTAGTTCATTACATACTACTAAATGAAAAGAAACCTACTAAGCACCACAAAATGCATACTTTATAATCATCCAAATGCTCTATTTTCAATCTTCTGATACAGGTTTCAAGCTGTCACTCACTCATTCTATGCGCAATATTGACCTAATACATTGCCCTATTTCAATCCTCAGAGATGTTGGCTTCATACACTCAATCATAACCTATGATTTTTTGCATGATAACCATGACCATTTTAGGGCAGAATAAGTACACTGAGCATTTCTACATCCAGCAATGATATTCAACATAAAAGATGAAATAGCATCAGATAAGCATATCTCATACCCAAAAGTAATAGACTTACGCTGCAATAGTTTGAAACTGAAAATAAGGGCAAAGAACTTACACTTTATCTTACAAAAGAGAACACTAATGTTACTCCTAATGAGATTAACATGGAACAAAAGTTGCTATGTACATCTAAATTTATATTTAGTTCAGTTAAAACAGCAACTCCAATATTACGTAGTTACAATTTATTGAAGTCTCGACAGCGGAATAAGTGTACCACCACTCCATTTTTGTTACATAAAAATATTTAAATTGATCTTACTGAATCAGTACAAAGTACAAGCAAAACATGCATAAATATGATGAAAATGGAGTCCAGATAAATAGATGCAATGTCTAACAAAAGAAAATGTACTGAGCTACTGATGATATGAAATCAGGAAATAAACAGTTAAATTTTAATAAAGAAACTGCACATACATCACTGTTGTCAATATCATGTTGACAATTTGGGCAAGGCTTGGTAGGATTGCTGTTCCATATAATCGTCTTAGGATCACACGTTCCTGATGCACATTTTATTTTGGTCGCAATCCTACTTTTGTCCACCAACCACGAAGGTCTGCATAACCAAGGGCATTCTCAAGACAAAATGTTAATTATTTGGCTGTGACAGCATAACTGTATAAAGCCATTGTGTGGATTTAAGCATTTAATTAATATCAGAACTCAACACATGCTACTAGTTCCTTTTAAGTTTAGAAAAAACAAACAGATACTAGTTCATGACCTCTTTATTCCAACTTGGTGAAGTTAAATCAAATAATAAGGTCGACATCAAAACTGTAAAGAAAACCCAAAAAAAGAAAGATAAACTTTTAATTGCTTCCATGATCATCCAATTGCATTTCAATCTTAAAACTATTACCAAGGTAGTTAGGGAAGAACCCAACACTGAAAATCAACCAAAATATGAAGAAAAAGGATAACTTTCTTCACATAACCTCACTTAAAACCTTCCAATTTTAGAACAGTAAACTACAGAGAGACAAACCCACCAACCAGAAACTCAACTATTACACAAAAAGCTTTGATTTTTCGCATAAAATGAACCCATGTACGAACTTCCACTTCTTTTTCCTTCATAGAACAAGGAGCACCACAGAGATGAAGCAACACACCCAGAACACAAAAAAGACATAATTTTTCTTATGATATTAAGTAACCCTATTTAGATCATAATAATGGCATTGCTGCAAAAAACAAGTTTGTACTATGATGTTCCAGAAGGAAAATCCTAAAGAAAAACAGAGTAAAAAATCGAACTTGATAAGCAAGAGAAGGTTACATACCCAGCCATAGGAGAGTGGTTGATGATTCAGTTCAAAAGCCTTCTTTTTTCTGCTTTTCTAGAGTCTAAAACTGCAAACAAACCGCGTAATTTAATATGAAATAAATAATATAAAAAGTGATTTAATAGTTTTTCCTCTCTTCATTGAAGTTTCTTTAAAATTTGAAAGTTCTGTACCAGTGAATGTGAATTGTCTTAGAATATTAAATTACATTAATAAAAAAAAAAGGACAATGATTATTAAAGTAGTGAATGAACTAGTTGTTGTTGCCATTGACTGACTTCTCATATGCCTACGTGTTGTCTCCGAGTATTTGGGTTTTGAATATGATTGGCGTATAAAGAATACAAATTAAGAAATAAAAATAAAATAAAAAATCTCCTTATTTATCTATACCATTTACATAGGATTCTCTTTATAATGTTTATTTCTATAGACATTTTTTTTTATAATTTTATTTTTTATATTTTATAACTATTTTTTATACTTTTTAACTATCTTTATCTTTGTAAACATAATTAACTTTATTAATTTTACAATCTATGAATATGCTTCCTATGAACAAATAACATTATAAATATTAATAAAAAGTGTCTTACTACTATTTTCTATATATACATTCTTTTATCAACTTAATATAAATTTTAATAATTATATTTTTTATTATTTTAAAATGTAGATACATACCTAGTCGTATATCTTTCTACTAGTTTTACTCTTAAGTCATTACACTACTATTTTATAAGTTTTTTGAAAATTTTATTATTTAAGATTTTTTTTAAAATTTTATTCTATTTTATGCTTTTTATATATTTTACTAGTTCATGTAATTTTTTAAATAACACTATTTCATTCTTTTATTTAGTTTTACAACATATTAGCAAAACACATGCATTATTGCACATGTGTATTCAAATTTTTATTATATTAAAATATATACAATTTTATTATTTTTTAACTTTATTATTTTTTATAACTAACTAATTAAAAATATAATACAATATAAAAATAGAGGTTATTTAGATTTTTGAAATAAAGAAGAATTATTCAATTATTTATTTTATTAAATTAATAAATAAATTATTTTTTTATTCATTAAAAGGTAAAAACGTTCATCTAAAAATAAATAAATATTTTTATAATTTTTTAGATTTTTTTTTCATTTTGTTGGTACTTTCTTTTATATATGTAGCTATTTTAGTTTATAAAAATATTACTTAAAAGGTAAATTTTGTTGACATAGAAGAATCCTTTTTGTTAATACTATAGATTATATCAAATAATTATATAAATAAAATGGTTCACTATAAATATTTAGAATTTGATCATTAAAAAGATTATACATCTTTTTCTTCTAGTTAATCGATCTTCAAAACTATGTTGGTATTAGAAATCTTCACCAAGTATTGAGGGACTTGAAGTCCTCTTTCACAAATTATGCATTGCACCATAACTATTTATATACCTCATGGTTTTAGTACTTCTTTATAGCCACAATCATTCAAGGTTGAAGTTCAAGAACCTTCCAAGAATGAACTAAGCTCCAAGAAACACTAGTGTGGCTTCTCCGAGGTTAGAGACAACTGAAACCTTCTGAGCGATCTTCTTGGGTGCCATTAAAGTTCTAAAATGAAAAGTTTGGCATAAGAGAGAACATGGAAGTAAAAATTTTCACAAGAAGGCAAGCCAACAATGAAAACCTTAGGCTATACGAAAGGTTTTATGAGAAAGAAATTTGAAAACAAAAAATATTGTTTATGCTTCCCTATCGTGCATGTTGAAGTGATGTTGTGCAATGTTAAATGGCATGTGACATTTGTACCTTGTTTGTTGTTCATTTGCATGTAGTTGAACTCTTTTTTTTACAGTCTTCTTCTAACTCTTCTTCTAAGGATGAGATCTCAATATCACCATGGGTAATAATCTGTCACAAGGGATAATGTGTGTACTTCACGTACATTTCCATCTTATCTTTCAAAAAAGGAAAGTCTTCTCCTAAAAACTGATGAGGGCCTCTTAAGGCTCCCAAGATGCTAAGAAAAGTCCATTCCAAGCATGTAAGAACACAAGACGTAAAGGAGAGAAACAAGATTCCAAGAAGGTGGGTCTTGGAATATTATTGAATATTTTTTGTTATTTTTTTGTATGATTTTGTTACGGAAATGTGGAGAAGTAATCCTATCTAGGTTAGGTGAAAATTGGAGGTGGTTTGGTGGTGGGAAAAGGGGAATGGTTGAATAGTCTAAGTATTATGCTTGATGGAAAAAATTAGAGAGTTCTTTGGTGTTTTGGTGAGTGTAAGTGGATGATGTATATGGTCGAATGGTGTTTATGCTTTTGGGATGTATCTTAATGGCTAAAGGAAAGAAGGGTTGAAGCTCAACATGATTACACAACAAAAGGAGTAAGGAAAAGTGAAGTATTTTCTTACCAAAATGTACACACTCTAGGGTAGGGTAACTATAATTCTTGAAGGTCTCTTGAGACTCTTTTTGGAAGCTCTAAGAAAACAAGAGGAAAGAAGGCTCTTGGTAAAATTCAACTAAGCTCACCATTCTCACAAAAGAACTTCACTCATAAGATTTCAAACTAAAGTGTATTATATTATCAAATGTGTGTTTTACATGAAGAGGCTCTTTTATAGCATAAGGAGTTGTACAATGCAAGCCTTAAAGGAAAGTGTGGGACTTCTCCTAACACATGATCTCTTTAGGGTTGCCATATTCTACCCTAGGCTAGACTAATCCCAGAAAACAAACATGAAAAACTATGAAGAAAGTTGTCAAACAAGGCTATTCTAACCTATGCCTCTTTTAATTATTTTTTTGTCATGCAGGAGGTTTTCTTCTATGTTTATTACACTTTTGTATTCTTCAATTTGTCTTTTTGAGATTACTTCTCTAGTTTCTTCTTTGATTGAAGACTTAATTTTTGGTTCTCATAAAAAACACAATAGGCCTAAAGAGGGAAACACCTTCAGCAATCAGATATGGTTGTTGGATTGAACGTTTACCACTAGACCAAAAACTATAACTTATAGTCAGGGTGCAATTCTTTTTACATAAGAGTGTAACAACTCATGTGTCATATTCGATTATGATTTGTTCTACCTGACATTCGTCACGAGACAATTAATGTCACTTGTAATAGAGGATACTTTGTGAAAAATTACCAAAAGTTTTTTAAAATAAAATTCAACATTTCCTTCTTATATTTTTCCAGTTTTCATAAAAAGAATGAAATAAAGCAATTGTATTATAACACAAAGTGCATATGGGCACAACATTTATTGCATGCATGTAGAGGTTCACATACTCTCCATATATAAAACTAGGAAAAAGAAATACTTAAAAACCACTAAGACAATTAAGAACAAACTTCATCTAATACAAGTGATAGACAATAGACGATCTAACTAAACTTAATACAATTATATGTTCTCTAATAGATAATTTTTTGTTCTCTTAATCAAACAATCATGATTTATAATCAATATATCAAAATAAAAAAATGAAAATAAGGTAACATAGTTCTATATAAAGACATAATTAGGCATATTACAAAGTAAACATATAATTTAGTAGGCATGGTTAAAATGTGTGTATATACATATGCACACATACTTTTCAACTAAATTATTTAACATAATAAATTTGAAATATATTTTTTAAATTATTAATTATCATGATGAGTCTTGAATTTTCTTACTGATTTAAATTTTCATCAACATTATAATTTTGAAAAAATATTTATTATCATATTGAATTTTAGACTTGTTTGATAATTACAATTTTCATTTGCATAAATATTTTAAAAATTATTTATTATCAAGTTGAGTCTTAGACTTGCTGATGATTAATATTTTCATGTACATAATATTTTTAAAATTATTGATTATTATTGTGTTGTGTCTCAAACTTCTTTTGCATTTTGTATTGCACCAAAATAAACATACAAACTTAGAGGTTAGGTATGCTCATTTTGTAATATTTAGGAAGTGTGGATCAAATTTTTTCAAAGGTATGTTCTTGCACATTGTTATATATGTCTTATGATATCCTCGTGTTGGAGTCGTCTTCAATTTGAAATTATGTCTTACCATCAATGCTTGTGTCTAATGTTTTCGATAGACTTTTGTCTAATCTTCTTATGCTTACATATAATGTTTCGATGGATATGTGTCTGTCATCTTGCATAAGTGTCTAGCACTTGTTTGTATACTTTGCTTGATTTTTATGCTTTGCATCTAACACTTCTTTCAAGTTGGGTCTATCTTCATTTACTTACATCTAACACTTTTTTGTAGAGTTATAATATTTATACACATGCATCTAGCCTTTTTTTTATAGACTTCATCTAACTTTTATGCATTTATGTGTAGCATTTTTCATAGACTTTGCCTAGTCTTTATGGACTTGTGTCTAGCACTATTTCATAGATTTCATCTACTCTTTACGCATATGTGTATGTCGCTTCTTTGTAAACTTTGTCTACTCTTTTTACACTTGCATATGAACTTCGAACTTCTAGTTTCAGAGACTTGTAATTTGTAATTTGTAATTTGTTACACTCTAAGCATTTTTTTAGACATGCCAAACAAGGTATTATATTTTATTATTGGAAATCTCACATCGACTAGAGATATAAAAAAATTACGGTTTATAAGTTGGTTCAAATTTCACCTTACTAAGTCACTTTTGTGAGATTGAGTTAAATTTAAATTTTACTTTCTTAAGATGATATTAGAGTCTATTCTAATTAAGTAATTACGTTTGTGTACGGGTGGGCAAAAAATCTAAATTGCCAAATCCAATTCATAATTAACAAAGTGCATTTAATCTAGATTTAATCTATTTTAAATGGATTTAAAAAATTCAAATAAGTTTGATCCATTTTATTTGGATCTGGATTGAATTTTAAAAATTCCAATCCATGACCACCCATGACAAAATCAGATGGTAGAAACTCAATTGAAAACTATAAATATGTTTTTAATACTGAATAGAAAAAAACTTTTAATGGTGATTGAATTGAAATAGCTAATTTACAAAAGACATAAATACAACATCAATATATAGCAGCATAAAATTTAAAAAAAAAAATCTATTATTATTTGAATAACAAGACATACATGAGTATCTGAAGCAAGAAGAATGAGAAGGCTATGAGCAGGAAGGCCTACATACACCACTTGTGTATTGAACTAATCAAAGTATGTACAACCATCTACTAATTAATTAGAGTTTGGGAGTTGGAGGAGGAAGTATCCATTTTGACCCTTCTATCATACCAATACCTAGGTATGGCTTAACTTCTGTCTCACTCAGTTGCTTTGCCAATGGAGATCGCCCTCTGGCATCTGAACCAGGTCCTCTGTTCTTATACTCCCCAAAATAAAGAGTTCTGCACTTGGTAAAGTAACAATGGTTTAATTACAAGTTTATAAAATTAAAAAATAGTTATTTATTAATAAGTAAACTTTTAAGTATAACTCAATTTCATGTAACCGATTTATAAGGTGACACTACAAGAAAATCATTAGATAAAAATTAATTTTAAAGGCAAAAAATAATTAGTTGTTATATAGTGACTAAATTAGAGACCAGAGAAAAACAATTATTAGGTTTCTTTATTGGTATCTAAAGTTCGATATAACAACACATTATGTTTGATTTCTAAAATTTATTTCTATTTAATGATTTTCTTATAGTGTGAGGTTTATATTGTAAAATATCTTAATATGTAGTCGATGTGAGATTTTCTTACTTGTCGAATTCAAGGTGATTGTTGTCACTCCAGGCTTGTTTGTTGAAAATGTTGGCCATGTTGCAGTAAGCAAAGATGACTGTGGAATAACCAAACCAGGCTCTTCCCAAGTAAGTATCAGATCCAGTTCCAGTAAGTTCACAATGTAAAAAGGAGAAACCATTGTCCTCTTGCTTATTTTTTCTTGCTTGTGCTGTTATAAAAGTAAACCCTTCATCGCCAAGAGTTCTTATTTCGCAATTCTGCATCATAAAGTAAACCCTAAAGAATTAATACCTAATATTATTATACCTATTATGAAACTATATATATTAAATGGAATTACCACATATAGTGACTTTCCACTTCCAAAAATATAATCAACATATCCTTGAATCAAACAGTCTTTGAAAAAATGTCTATTTGCATCATCCAACAATGTGTCTTGGTACCCATATAGCTCGCAGTTATAAAATGTAGCTTTGTCTCCAGAAATTCGTAATGCAACTGCTTGACCTCCTACAGTGTTTTCATCAGGTCTTGGAGCAGAGTTCTAAAACATCATCAAATTCATAAACCAGAGAGTCAAACAAAAAATTGTGAAAAGTGAGATGATTTGAAAGCACAAGTATAATGTTATTTTTAAAGGGGTAGTGGTTGATGAATTAGAATTGTTCATCCTAATTCAGTTAAATGTTTGATTTTGAATTTACTTCCAAATCATCATTACAAGAAAATCATGAAATAAAAACCGATTTTAGAGACAAAAACACAATTTAGTTACTATAATAACTAAATTAGAAACTATTTTAGATACTACAAAAATTTTGGTTTCTAAATTTATATCTAATTAGCAACCAAGATTTTTGCTACCAAATTTAGAATCTAAATAATTCGTAGTTAAAACCTTGGTAACTAATTAGATATCAATTTAAAAACTATTTAACAATAATAGAAATTAATTTAGAAACCAATTTTTTTTGTTTAATTTCTAAAATGGTCTTTAATTTAAATACTATTACAACTAATTAATTTGTCTATTTTTTTTTCTCTTATTCTAACTGTACCTTGATCATTTGTTTGTTTGAAATTGGTTAGTTGATGTATTACTTTGTTGGTTAACATTATAGTTGGTTTTTGAGGTTTGTCATGTATTTTATTAGTTGTCAAATAAAAATTTAGGGTTTAAGAAACACTAAAATTTATTTTTCTGTATATTATTAGTTGTCAAATAAAAATTTAGGGTTTAGAAAACACTAAAATTTATTTTTCTGTATATTATTAGTTGTCAAATAAAAATTTAGGATTTAGTAAACACTAAAATTTATTTTTTTATAAGTATTGAATCAATTCTGAAATGGTTTATATTTATTTATTTATTTTTATTGATAAAAAAAAAATCAAAACAAAAGATATGATTAAGAAAATAATGAGATTAAGAAGGAACAAACCGATATTATAATGTTGGCAGCCACAAAGTAGTCTGATAAAACAATCAATGTGGCACTATCAACAGTGCCATATTGTCTTGCCGTGCCGTCATAGGTCAAGTTTGGCATGTTCCCTGGTTTCCCATAGAAGGTCACGAAAGGTTTTGTCTTCTCAACGGTGATTTTCTCATGGTAATTTCCTCCTCCAATATACAAAATCACACGCTTGGTGTTCCCTGAAGGTATGCTTTTAAGGGCATCACTTATGGTCTTGTATTCCCCACTCCCATCTTGCATTACCTTCACAATCTTGGCACCTTCTTCAGCCGCCACTAATTTAGGGTCCAAGCTACCCTTTCTTTTCCTTAAACTCCCTACATTACTTTCAAACCATGACCCTAATTCTGTCTTATCAGAAGGCATTGGTGTATCATCATCAGATAACACAAACTGGGTTGTCAGAAAAACTACCATCAGAGTCACCTCAATGCTACAATATACATATTTTGAGGCCATACTTTTTCTTTTGCTTTGCTTTATTCATGCATGACTCATCGTAATTTATAACACTCTCGTTTAATTTTAATTAGTTCTTTAAGAACAAACAACAACTATTCAACTTAAAGGATTCTATATTTAGGATTGGATGCTGTTTTTCATAGTTGAGGGCTTCAAAATTCACGGGATTCAACTTACACTTGAATGAGTACACTGGTTTTTAAGTTTAAGATAACTATTTCAAGGAGTTTTGGTTTCTCGTGATACACGTATATAACTTTAAATGGAACAGATTTTCTCTGCACAAAAAAAAAAGGAAAAAGTTTTGTTAATACTGCAATCAGTGAATAACACCATTTAATAACCCATTATAATAATATTATAGTATTTTAAATTAAAATGAAAATAGTTAAAATATTAATTTATTTATTTGGTAAGAGTTTATTTTTACTGTGTCACGGTCCGCACAAAAAATACACACACTATTACAAACTTGGTCTACTGCATCATCCTCTTTTACGTTCAACTAAAACATAAAATACCAAAAAAATGCAAAATTTACGTTGAATGACTTAATTGTTTGACGTAAATTTTGAGTTTTACCTCTCACAAAAATAAATTGTTTTATCAAAATAAAATATTGAATAACTCGTGTTGATTATCAGATGATGTCTGTGGTCATTTATATTAATTTATTTCAAATTTATTTAAGTGATACGAATTGTTTTACTATTTATTTAAAAAAAAATAGCACTAGAAACTACAAGAAAAATAAGGATTAAGTGTCAGAACTAAGAATCGGTTTAAGAGTGACATACAAATAGAGTGAATCAAATGGATGTTAGACAAATGTAAAATAAGTAGTATGGACCAAACCCACAAAATAAAATAAATAAAAATATATTACACCGACCAAGTCGACGTAGATAAAATTAATTTTTTAATTATTTATAAAGAATAGCATGAATTAGACTAAAATGTTACTTGAAATAAATTAAAAATTAAAAAAAAAATTGACGCAGATAAAAATATTTTTTTATTATTTAAAAAAATTGTGTGGGTTGGATCAACACATAATTATGATTTTTATATTAAAATTATTTCGTAAGTGCAAAGGTTGGGACGAACATGGTGTTAACTTTTGATTTGTGTTCTAAATGATGCCATATAATTTTTTATGATAAGTAAATGTAATAGAAATAATGTAATTGTGAATGTGATTATGAGAGTTAAAATTGAATTGAAGGAGTATTATTCTTTTTATTAATATTTGATATTTTATAATATTAAAATTATAATTTTTTTGAAAAGATTAAGAAAGAAATGAAAAAGGAGAGATAAAGATAGTTGAGTAAAGATAATAATAGGTAAAAGGAGTACGTAAAAATAAATAAAAACTAGTGAGTAAAGAAAATGTTGCAAAATTTGTAATATCACAAAAATTAAATAGCATATTTTTATAAGAATAAAATTTAAATAAATAATTATGAATTTACTATACACATTTTATAGAGGTTATTTTCAAATTTACTGTTTTATGTTAATTAATAATTTTGAAAATTGGAAAATAAGGACCGAATTAAAGTCATAATATTTGAAAACAAATCTAGGAAAAAGAAAGGTTGAAGATAAAATTTGTTTTGCTAATGTTGTTTAATAGGAAGGTTGTAATTAAATTGAAATTGAACAGTGAAACTATAAATTGACATTTTAATTTTTCGAATCATTATAATTTTTTAAAAAAATTAACTTAATTTGTTTAATTTTTTATATATAAATAGTTGAATTTGCGTTTTATAGATTCATTCTCACCTTGCTGATAAGTGATAACATTTACAAAATTTAGATAAAAAATTGTAGTCACTTTTGATCTTAATTGTTATATCAAAATAAAATATTGGATAACTTATGTTAAATATGAGATGATGTATATGATCATTTATATATTCATACGATTATTTTTTCTGTATGACTTTAATTTATTAAATATGAGATGACATGTGTGATTATACGAGTATTTAAAATTTATTTAAGTGGTATGAAGTTATTTTACTTATTATATTTAAAAAAAATAGGAGAAGAACTAGATACTACAAGAAAATCAAAGATTAGCTGTTAGAGCTAAGTATCAATTAAGAGTGAGATGCAAATAGAGTAAACTAAACAGATGCTAGACAGATGCAAAATAAGTAGTAAGGATCAAATCCACTATCACACAACCTGAAAAATATAATATATATATATATATATATATATATGTATATCATTCCATGTCATATATATAGATATCATCAGGAGACTGATTCACATCTTCATCTGTCACCTCGTTCTACTAAAGGAAAGAGAAAAAAAATTATGTGATAAAATTATCACAAATAAACAACCTAAATCCATCATCCACTACACCTACTTCATCCTCAACTCATACTCATGGATCCACCCCTTCTTGTTGGATCCATGCCATCCATAGCCGCTCAATCCACCCCATCCCCTTTTTCACTTGTTGGTTCTAATTCATCAATCCAGAATCCAAATATTGCACTATGGTAGAGGTCCTCTCAGTTGGTGATCGTCCTCTAATTCAACCTATTGGAAAAGGGTAAGGATATAATAAATTTAAATATATAATTATTACTATTGTCTTATAATTTTGATTAACTTTGTTTTGGTATTTTAGTTTTGTTTTGGTATTTAGTTTTACCCGTATTTTAGTTTTACCCATAAAAAATTACATCAAAGACAATTTGGTGAACCATGACTAACATTGGTCAACCCCACAAGCTGATCAGAGCTATTTTTTCAATGTTTAAAGGTAGTTGGTTCATTTTATCTAACCAATTTAAGGAGACGTTTTCTTATTCCCTTTAAAAATGTTTAAATTTTAGACTTTGAATTGATGATCGTTTATTTTAACCTTTTCACAAAAGATCATTTTTGGAATAAAAAAAACTTATGGGAGTGTCACAAGAACAAGAACGTAAAGAGATGCAGGAAGAAGCAACCACTAGAAATTACATCGTTGATGGTAAAACCCATATAGCTAAAGGGCCACTTTGACTACTACCACTAGTAAAAAATGATCAACAAATTTGACAGAAGAATATGAAATACCAACTGTTACCCAAGAAGTCTTAGCAGTGTTCAATTTGCTGGATGAAACTTCACAAGTCCTAATAAAATGGATTGGTTTGTCTAATCAAGAGAACACCTGGTAAACTTGGTTGTGGGTTCACCTTGAGGACAAGATGACACTGGTTGAGGGTGTTGATATTTGAACAGGTCTATATGAACAGGGTTCTAAGAGGCTAGTGACTAAGGTGATAGTGCCCTCTTCTAATGAGAGAAAAGAATATGGGCCCAAATGATGATAGCCTGAGAGCTAATGATGAGGGTGAATTAGTGGGGGAGAACATAAGAAATGGTGGAGGAGATAAGGGGGAAATTAATATAGGAGTGGGAGAAGTGACCGAAATTAGTATAGTAGGGGCAGTGGGGATTGCAGAATCATGGGGATAGTTTGAAAAAATGGGAGTGTTGTTTAAGGAAATGAGAACAAATTTGAAGGTCCCAAAAAGTTGTGGAAGAAATATTAAGTGGGCTGGTTAGAGACACTTTCATGATTGTTGTAAGGAATTCTGCTCCATTTTTTTACTACTTTTATTCTTTGACTGTCTTTGTTCCGCTATAAACAAGAAAGTTTCTTATTGGTTCATCAAAGAATTTCAAATTCTCTATCTTATCCTAGTGTTGGGTAGTATAAGCTGGTACTAACGAGTGCTTAGGAATTGAATGACACTTTTGAATCAACACTACTCGTACTCCTAAATGATAAAATCCTTGAGAAGCATACATACTGCAAAATCTAGTAATTGTGGTTGGAGAGTCCAACTTATAATCCTACACTATAATCTCGTACAACCCTTGTGGGACCCGTGTTCCATACCTTACAATTTAATCTTAAAATAATGGCTCCATTTATCGGCTGTGCACGAGTCCTTTGACTTGTCCAAAGCGAACACTGCGAATAGAAATGAGATAAAAACAGAAATCAGAGAAAAGTCTAATTCCTTGTAAAAAACTTAACCTTTACAATTCGAGACTGAAGTGTGAAACCACTGATTATTTTTCCTCACATGACCCATACATATAGAGCAGCAGACAGACACCCCTTTGCAGAGAAAAATCCAAAGCCAGAGAATCGCAGGAAGAGATGTCCTTAGATACTAGTCACTGGCCTCCCATGGTTTAATATAGTCCATGCTGCAATTGCACTTGGAGTGTAGTCGGCATAAGATTTCAAATTTTGTTGTGGTAGATTCTGCTTTATTCTCTCTGAAGGCAATATAAGCTTGACAAACTTTTGTGCTGCAATTACTTGTTCTTCTCGACAACCATTATCGTGTATTAAATCACTGTAATATATAATTAAAAAACATGTCAACTATTCCAACAAAAAACACTTCCCTCGGCTAATAAATTCTCAGCTTGAAGCATTTAAATTCTGTTATTTATTTTTCTTCTAATTGAAAGAATTTGAAATTCATTCTTACTTGAGCAACAAGGCTAACTTTGCCGGTTTGCAAGATTGAAAGAGTGCTTCAGGAATAATGGCCTTGTCCAAAAGAATATTGGGAAGTGATATGTACTGTATCTTAGCTTTGTACCGAACATACCATTCTGTCAAAATATGGGCACGATATGCCACAACACAGGGTAATCGTGCAAGCTGCAGCTCCACAGCAACTGTCCCAGATGTGCATAATGCAACTCTACTGGCCTACAACAGAGTTCATTTAAATTAGCTAGGCACAAAGTGCAGCCTTCGTGAATTATATACGGGACGAGGAAACAGAAGGAAATGGTCAAACTCACAATCTAGTAAACAATTTGGAAAGAATCACAGGAGAACATTTTGGAAAATCAACATTTATAATGTCATTGCAAGCTTAGATTCAACTATTATTCCACTTTACTGTTCTTTAGAACTCAAGCAAGAGTCTCTAAGCATTCTACAATGGACCATAAGAACAATTTCAAGAATAGATGACTCTATCAGAAGTATAAAACCAATTTTATACTAAGGCTACGGTTATGGCAGAATGAGTTAAAAATTAAATATTTGTTTTGAAAATGGAGGTCTTATGGGACAAGGAGGCTTACACTAAAAGCATCATATCTCAGTTGTGTTGTTCCACCTGGAATCAATATAACTGGCACAGGCCATCTATGAATAGCACCAGCTATGAAATTTTCCACATGCTCATTAGGTGCTACATGAATGACTGTCATCAACTGTGGAACTGTGTCTTTCATCAGCTCCACCGTATCTGAAAAGATGGGAAGCATCCGACGAACTTCTTGCACTCTGCTTCCAGGAAGTAAGCTAATGACAGTGGCTCCTTTTAAAGTTAAAATTGATGTGATGATACAGCAAATTATGACTTCAAACTTTCAAAGTTAAACACAATAGTACAAACAATATCCAGAAAACGGTTTTCATATGACATTTCTTTTTAAACTATAACTTCTGCTCCAATATCTAGAATTTGGGGAATTATGCTAAGCTAACGCAAATATCGACCAGAGCAAGAAAGCAAAATTTAAACTAACGAAATGCTAAACATGAGGTCATACAGAGTAACAAAAAGTCAGAAACAATAATTAAGCTAACTTTTCTTGAAGATAAAAAAGTGAAGTTCTTGAATTTCATTTTATTAGAAGTACCTGCTGGCACTGCATACTTATTTCGGAAGTCTTCAGCATTTCCTTCAGCCTTCCATTCATGAATCGAGGAATTGTTTCTCTGGAAATATAAACTATGCAAAATTAGGGGAAAACAAATCAAGAAATGTGGACCAGATCAAAATATAACAAGGATGAAGAAGGACAAGTTTTGGTTACTACTTTAATAAGTTTTTTATGGGTCAGGATTATGGAAGAATCAGAAATCCAAAGGTCAAACAAAATTTGGCTTCGTATTGAAGAGATAAAAATAAAAAAATGACATAATAATCCATAAAGTCTCTAATAAAGGCATACAAGCTTCACGCAAAGCTAGTAAGAATTGCCAAATATCCCAAGCTCATACCAAATTCAATTCCAGAACATCTTCCAGGACCGGATGCCCAACAGCTGTTGCATACAATCCATTCAATCTACATATTTTGTCCTCATTTGGAAGTATGCACAACAGATGATCCACAAATTCTGCTAGTCCTCTGAGTCTTGCTTCACCTCCTTTCCATGCCCAGAATGATGGTGCTACATAGTGAAAGTGTGATGGAAAATCCAACTTTTTCTGACTGTATCTAGCTGCAAAAGGCATTCCCCATTTGCATAAAACATAACTCTAAAACCACAGGTGCAGAGGTTATTCCAGTAAGGAGAGTGCGTTAGTAGTACCTCTAAGCTGTTTCAAGAACCGAAAAGAAAAGCCCTTAGAATCAACAGTTAATACAACATGAGGTTCAAATAGAACAGCAGCTTGAACAGTTTCCTTCAGTTTCACCTGAAAATTAACAGCACCACATGTAATTCACATGTGTAACAGGTAAAAATTCATATACATATGCTTCAAATGTAGTTCAAAATATGGAAAAAATTATCAGATATCCCTAGAATAATAATAGTTGAAAATGAATCAAGGAACAACAAACATTTTCCATTATAGCTATACGTTGTGTAGCATCCATGTTGAAAATGATATAGGAAAGCCACTTCATGGACACTTTGAATGGTCTTATCTGTCTTTAACACTACTTTTGTTTTCTAAACTTTTAGTACTGTATAAATATAAATGAAAATGTCCCAGTATGTTAACAGCCGTAGCATTTCATTATATCCATAAATGATTCATACTTAGGGGAAATAAACCAATTCTCTTTTTCTGATTTAACATATGTGACCCTTCTGATTTGAAGCTGATTTTATATGTTACAGTAGTACTGTAGCAGTGCTGTGTCCAAATTGCAGTCCGTGCGAGTAACCATTTTTTTCAGGTAGCAACTAGGTAGCGTATTCTACATCGAAAGACTTTAGCTATAGCAAATTGAACAGATTATCCAAACTTAGGTGGAAAACAAATGGAACACTCATAGCTACTATTCCAGTTTAGAAATCACACACTAATTATAAACATCTCATAAACAAAGCACTCACTCTGATTCTATACAGATGAGGCAAAAGCTCCCAAAGTCCCATTACCGAAATATCCTCCATAGAAAACTGAGATTGCAAACCTTCACTTGCCATCTTAGCCCTGAAATTGATAAAATATTAAATTTATATCTAGGAAGCAAAATTTCATTAGAGAAGTTTTCTTTACTAAAATACACTTGTAGTCTCTCATCTTCTCTTTCTTCTATTTTATCACTTTGGTCACCTAGTTTAAACTTTTTTATCAGTGTCATGAACCCAAAATATTCTTGATCGAAAATCAATTACTAATCTCTCAAAGGACCAAAAAGATCATTTAAAAATACCAACCTCTCTAAAGACATATTTTCAACACACACTGTTCTGAAAACTGAACCTCTGATCACATACTTAAAAGCACAAGATTACAGCACAATCATATCACATAATATTAGTTTACTCTAAGGTCTCCAAACTAATCATTCTCTTAGGTTTTCGTACTATTCATATTACTCTTGGCTGACATAACAAGCATTGTTGCAAATGGCGCTAAAGCATATGGTGTGACATCACATGTCACCAAATTGACCCCTTATAAACCGATTAAAGAATCATCTTGCAACAACAAAATCATGTAAAAGTTTTCAAACCTAACAAACCATACCCAAACCCACAAAATAAAACGAGACTAAGTGTATTTCAGCTAATACTTTACATAGAATGGAAAAGAAGTTGACATGCCCTCCAACGCCAGCAAAACGAAGAGGAAAAGGGGAGAAAAGTTTAAGCGAAGCCATTAGGCGAGAAGCGATGGAATCTCCAGATACTTCACCGGCAACAAGGAAAACCCTGAGTTCTCCATCTCTGGCAGCCATGTCTATTGGAGCTTTGGATGAAGAAAACGAGAACCATTGCAGAGTCACGATCTTTGGAATTGGGTTTGGATTCCATTTCCTTCTGAATAAAGTTCTTGCTCCCAACGAAATTGGAGGAATCCAATTAGAGAGCATCATGCGGAACGCGTGTTATCTTGCCCTGATGCGCCACCGAACGAGGGACAAGCCAAACGCGGTCGTTTGATGACGGCTCTGCACTGTGTATCGACGGTCAAGGGTCTAATTCTTGCATTTATAATCGAGATTACCTTGTGCCATATTATTTTTTTATAAATTACTTTTAAGGATAATTATTTATTTCACCTATAAGGTATGTAAAGTTAACTCTTTTTTTTTAAATTTTCGTTTAACTTTTATTTTTTAATATTTTATATATTATTAATTTCAAATTTTCTGCAACTGTTTTATCATTTTTATTTTCTTATCATATTGTTTTTATTATTAGAAGGAAGATTGTTGTCTTTCTCATATTTAAAAATATTTAAAAGATGAAAATTTTTATTTCGAGCTTTATTTTTTAGAAATAAACTAGGTAGCACAGATACGGATATGGACACTGACACAACACGGATACGGACACGAAGATACATATAATCTCTAAAATGTAGAATACGGGGACATAGATCTATATATTATATAATTTTAAATTATATAAATTGAAAATAAATATTTATGTGCTAAAGTATATTTGAGATTCTTTTAGGAGTATGAAGATATTTTTCATGACGGGTTCAAAAAAATTTGTTCCTTATTTTTATAATCATAATAAAAATTTATACAATAAATTTGAGTTTTTAGAAAATTATTGTATTTATATCTTTTAAAATTGTGTTAGAACCGTGCAAAAATTTTCAAAAATCCAATAAATATTTTTTAAATTGAACACTTCACTGATAAGTGTCTTTCGACATGGATACGCCATTTAAGAGAAGTGTCTGAGCCTCATAGTAAATAAACTATAAACTCTCGGTTGTTCAAAATTGAAGAAAGATTCACCAGAAAAAAAATTCCTAATTGTTATTAACAATTTCTTAATGAATAATATAAAAAATAATTAAGTATTGAGTGAGTAGTCTTTATAATATTGATTGATGTATATGTAAAAACTTTTGTATCTTCAATAATAAAGCTAAGTAAAAAAAAACATATTTCACATTTATTTAAATAATGACTTTTAATTTGCAGTGAAATATTCGACTATTGCTAATTATAAGTAATTAACAACTATATTTAATTTTAATATAGATGATAATCATCATTACATGTTAGTTTGAGTTTTATTCGTGAGATTTTGTTTAAGAGTTTCTTAAATATTTTAGAATATGTAATGATGATTTTGAAGGGTTCATAAAGAGATTAGGCTTGGTTTGATAACAATGATTATACATTAAACTTTATTTAAAAAGAGTTAATTTCACCTATGTGTATGAATACTTTCTCAAACAACTCTACACCATTTTTTTTTAACTTTGAATGTAAGATATTGATGTTGAGATCCTAGATGATCTTAATCCTCTAAGTCCCTTCAGATGGTATAATACCGACAAATTATTTATGGGTTTTGATGATAACAAATAGTCTATATGATTTACTTGTTTGACTGTGAATATTTTGTATGAAAAATCTAACGTGTGTTTTGTGACAATTAGAGGGTTTATAGACCATCAAGTGGTATCATCAAGTTTCATGATAGATGGTCTAATAGACCTTAAGTGTGTTAGAAGGATGGTTCGTTGGAAATGAAGAAGGCATCAATGCCTACATTCATGAAACAAGCAGGAAGCAGATCAACATACCCAAGGTGCTGGAGTTCAACTGGCTGAAATCTGAAAAACTGGTAGAAACAAGGGCTGTGTTGAAGCACCAGAAACTGAAAAAGATGCTGGAATTAACGGGTAATGTTTATCCTGACTTGGTTAAGGTGTTTTATACT